>Ga0207997_1000922_pt1 | contig 15080 bp, 11 predicted proteins | sample AntAceMetag02UKN_FD_184777 | JGI IMG/M metagenome (GOLD analysis project Ga0207997, IMG submission 184777) | Saline lake microbial communities from Ace Lake, Antarctica - Antarctic Ace Lake Metagenome 02UKN (SPAdes) (version 2) | ecosystem: Environmental > Aquatic > Non-marine Saline and...
TCCGTAGTTTCCTCTGGAGCAGAACCAGGTAATTCTGTTTCGACTTTTTTTTTTAAGTTAACACTCTCTTGAAATGTTTCAACAGAATCAAAAGTACCTTCTTCAAGCATACCAAGGATTACATCTGGACTCTCAGTAAATCCTTCTGCCCATGTCATCCAATCCTCAAGTGTTTCAAATGCTCCTTCAAGAACTAAGTCATTTTCGTATAAATCTTCTAATTCAAACATATAATGTGTTTCTTATTTATTATTTTTGGTCCTTAAACGCTTTCAATACTCTAAGTTTATACTTCAATAAACCAGCTGGTGTAGCCTTCTCCTCTTTTGTAGGAGGGTATTTAGCTTGATAAAAGTTTACTGAATTTCTTTTTTTAGAACCCCTTCTATTATCTGTTCCTTCTCTTTGTAGATTTACTGCATCAGTAGCGGAATTTATAGCTTTTGTAACCTGAGTACTCACCTCTTCAGACGTAAGGAATTGATCTAACATTATAGGAGTTTTCACTCCAGCTATTGATATAACAACAACTTCCTCACCGGCAGCTCTATTAGTTATATCCAGTATTTCGTAATTCTTATCTACGCTCTTCTTAAGTTTTTCTGACTTCATAAATTCAGCCATAAATGTATTAGCATCTGCATCAGAAAATAACTGAACCTTAGCCTCTTGTCCTTTAAAGTTTTTAGAAAGATTTCTTTTTAAAGATCCAGACATAGACTCATTAATAATTTTAACAATACTATTTCTTGAACCTTTATCCGTTCCTAACCAGTCAAAAACACCACCAGTAGTACCACTTTTTCCAAACTCAGCTTCGGTCTTATCTAAAATACTTTCTTTACTTACACCGAATTTTTGAGTATTAGACATAGTAGGTAAAGCACTTCTTTTATTTCCTCCTGTTAAAGCATCAGCTCTTTTCTTTTTACCTGATAAGTCGTATCCTACATCATCCAACCCTTGTTGAATCTCTGTTCTATTGGCTTTTTGACCTGTTAAAGAAGTATACAATGCTGTTATCTCGTTTAATAAATCAACATCATTATAAGCTTCATTACCAGAAGTGGCAAGGTCATCTATCTCTCCTGTAGTTTTTCTACGAGGAATTGAAATAGGATCAGCCCCTTCCCTATAGAAAGTTATTTCGTCAGCTCCTAGATTGAAATCTATAATATCTGGAGCATCTGCTTTTTTATTATCATTTACATCAGTAATCAATCCTCTTAAAATAGCATCTGCATTTGCAGTATCAGTTGTCAGTACATCAGCAAGTTGTGAAGCATATCCACCTATTAGATTAGCTGTTTTCTTACCTGCTACATTTCCTGCATTTGGTTGTTGCCCTGAAAGTCCTTTTGTATGTTTCTTAGTTTGACCCATTTGAGTTAAAATCTCTCTTTCAACTAAACCTTTTGCCGCATTCTTTTGTTCGTCTGATATATCTGGATATGATGGTGGCACAGTAGATAAATCTATTTTTAACCATTTCGATAAATCAGTCCCTCCTTCATTTACAAACTGTTGTTCTGTTTCTGCAATAATATAATCTAGCCCTATATGCTGCTCTAATATATTTGCAACAGAAGTATTATCATTCACAACAGAGCTTGTAATATCTACTATTAACTCATCAAAATCTGCTTGTCCTTTCTTTCCTGACAATGCATCCTCCATTTGTCTTGCTCCTTCTTCTGTTGTAATAACATTACCTCCAGTTTCAACAGTATATCCTGTTATTCTTGATGTAATAAAAGAACCAATACGACTTGTATGAGATTTAACCAAAGATCCTACATCATACTTAGCGCCATCATCTTTATAATTAAGACGGTTATTCATAGACCCCATATTCTGGAATTTTTCTTTTTGAGTATCCCAGTCGGGCATTACTTTATTTCCCTGACTATCCTCTATCATATCTACTAAATAAACATTTCCATTACCAGATACCCATGGAACTTTATTATTTAAGTTTTGAAAAGCTAATATATTTTCTTTAATATAGGTTTCAGTAGCAGAAGCAATCTTTTTACCATTTGGTCCTTGTTTCTGTCTTGCGTCAGCTTCCGTATAACTTTTATCCCAGTCTTTAGCAGCAATACCCCAGTTTGTAATATCATCTTTAGCTGTCTGAAGAAAAGCCATATATTCAGCTGGCTTAATTTTCCCCTTCTTCATTAGTTGGGATTGCATTAATACATTGTCTTTTAATGCTGACGCAGCTAAAAGAACAGTTTGTCCTAAAGTTTGATTTTGATAACTATCAGCTTTTTCCAACTGAGCAACTACATTATCTGTTTCTCCTTGTATTTTTGCTTTTTTCCCTTCACGTTCAGAAGCAATAAGATTTACACCAGTTGCAATTTTCGCAGCTTCTGCTGAATAATCTATTTGAGATCCTGCACGACCCGCATAATTTTGATAATCAGTTACGCTTTCTTTTCTAGTAAATTCGTTTGCCATGTCTTATATTTTATTGCCCTGCTGCTTTTGCTTTCATCAAATTATCATAAGCTATTTGCTCTTCTGGAGTCATAGCCTTACCTCCAAACAAAGGAGATAATTGAGATGCTTGCATAGCTGTTGATCCTAAACCTGATATACCTTGTGAGAAAGCTGCTGAAGAAGCTGCTGCCGCTTCTTGCGCCATCTTCTCGCTATCTTTAGCTAACCCTAGATCCATACGTTTTAAATCTTGGTTGATAGCATCTTGAGCATCAGCCTTCATTTTCGCGTTATCTTCTAGATCTCCCTGCATGATTAAACGAGTTTTATCTGTAGATGCATCAGCTGCTTGTTGAACTAATCCAACACCTGCTGCTAAGTTACGAGGATCACCCTCTTGTAAAGCTTGGATATTTTGTGTTTGTACCTGTAAGTTATTTTCAAAAGCTTTATCGTAAGATTCTCTTGAAACATTTAAACCTTCATAATAATTTTTCTCGGCTCTGCTCTTCGCTTCTGCCATTGACTTCTTAGCCTGGGCTGCTGCTTTCTCAGCCAGCCTACCTTGCTGTGCTGATTGACTAAAAGATTGTACTGTTCCTGCTGCGCTTGCTGCCACCCCAATTACTGCTGCTGTTGTTACTGCCATATTATAATTTTTTAATCATTTCAATTGAATAGGTACTCGCTTCCTCATAACCTATTTTTTTGTATACATTAATAAGAGGTTTATTCTTAATCAAAGCATATACATATTTTTTATCTAAACTTTTAGCTTCATCAGTTATTGTTTGGATCAATAAGCTTAAAGCTTTTTTTCTATTATCTCTGTCTTTATAACGCATATTAGATATGATCCAGTCACACCACACTGCCTTAGAATTAGTCGTATACATAAATCCTGCACAAATAGGAATATCTCCATCATATACTATGTAACCACCAGATCCATCATCGGGTAAAAAATCCCTCGAAGGAGCTGTCCATCTCCAATCATTCCACCATCCGACAAGAATATCATCGTAATCACTTGCTTTTAATCGAGATATATTTAATTTCATTTATTACAAAGATAGTAAATTTCTATGGATAACTTTTCATCACACTACTACCGACTGAGTACAGCTCAACCGGACTTGTCGAATTGTTCTCTAATTTAAATTGTAAATAATATCCTCTTGCTCCATGCGATTCCGCTTGGCTATTTTTAATGTACATTATATACTGGCCTACTGTTGGTAATGTATAGTCTCCAGTAGGTGTTCCATCTATTGTAATACTGTTAGAAGTTCTAGCTATAATTATACCGGCTGGCTCCGGATTAAGTGTTGCAGGAAGAGTAACAGCATATACCACATCACCAATACTAAGAATCGATCCTACAGGAACTGTAAAGTCAATTACCCTACTCGCTGAGGTTCCGCTTATATTACTACAAGCTCCTATTCCATTTGCAGAACGCATAGACCAGTTTACTGTTCCAACATTTGTTCTAATAAAACTAAACCACTCTCCTTCTTTCTCTTCAAAATAAGTCTCTAACATAGACCCAGGGATACCATCAGTTAAATCGGTTAGTAGTTGAGTACAAGACCATCTTGCCTCAGTGGTATCGGCAACTGTTGTATTAGATTCGTAAGATAAAGTTTTAAATAATTTTATACTTGCCGACGGCTCTGGATTAAAGGCACTTGTAATTGACGAAGCAGTATACGTACCATAATAAGTGTTACGGGCTTCATTGGTATTGTGTCTCCATAAATTACCTCCGCTAAAACTGTAGAAATAACTATTCATTCCGATCATATAGTCAGGAAAAAAAGAGTAGAAAGAAGGCCATCCTCCTGAAGATTGGCCTCCAGTTCTTCCTGTAGAATCTGTATTATATGATAATGTGTAATTTGGCATAATATTTATTTATTTATTTATTAAAAACAGGTTCCTCCTGGGACTACATCAACACCTGAATCAGCGGTAACAGTGCCGACTAATGCACATATAGTGATAAATGCATAACCAGCTAATGTTCCAGAAACAACTACTGAACTCGTATTTGTGTATGAATAATTCTTAGAAGAAGATGTTATATTAGTTAAACCATATACTGTCCCTGTTGGTGTTGATCCTGTACACGCAACTATAGCTGTAACAACTCCACTTGCAACTGTTATTACATTATTATCTATCATTACATAATTCCCGTCAGTTAAAACAGTAGACCCGTTAGAATTAGAAAAAACCCAACTCGTTAAAACAGGAACTGTATTTACAGCTCCCCTATGTTTTGCGAAATAATAAGTTGTTGCAGCTGATGTACAACTAGTAGAACTAGCTATATTTACTGACGCTGTAAAACTTGGTAACGCAACAGGACAGTCTACCTCAACATTCCATGCTGTAGATGAACAAGGTCCTAAAACCTGAATACTTACAGATGAAGGAGTGGCGGTTGTTTTTGGTATAATCAAAGTACTATACTCATTTAAACCTCCTAAAGGGGCATCTCCGGAATTTATAGTTATGCTTTGAGTACTTGGAGTTCCTGCATCCCATGATCCCCCTGTAAACCCATCAAAATAATTATAAGTTGTTGTATTCGGTAATGAGGGAAGACAGGTATTACCTGGATTACCTAAAATAGTAAACGCACCTGAGATACCGCTTGTAGATTGTATTCTTCCGTCAGTAGGAGATGAAACAGCATTATAATATACACTATTATAAAGAACTCTAATACCATCTGGTACACTTTGAGGATTAAAATAAACCACTATTGCACCAACATCTGATACAGTATCACCTGAGTCAAATGTTAAGTTATAAAGACCCATACCACCACTAGGAGGATTAACCCCTGACCCACAGGCAATTGGCGGAGGTGAACATACTATTGATGATACAACAACTCCATTTCTAACCCCTATAGCCGTAGTTCCACCTACGATGTAATACTGCAATACAGAGGTATCATTTAAATAAGTACTTCCATTAGCGGTTGTAAATACCCAGTTACCCACTTCTGGTGTTGTATTAGTTGATACTGTAAAAGGAACTGAAGTTCCTGTAGCATTCTGTATAAAGTAATATGTAGTTGTAGCTACAGCACAGCCTGTTGTAGATTGCGCTGCCGAAGCAGTGAAACTTGGTAAATTAACAGGACAAGCTATCTCCCAGTTAAATGCTGTCCCACACATAGGAGCATAAATTTTTAAGTTTACATTAGTAGGTGTTACAGATGATTTAGGAACAACTAAAGTAAAGACTGGAGACGTTAATGTACTTGCATCAGAACTATATCCTACCTGAGCATTAGCAACACTAATACTTTGATAAGTTCCTTGAGCAGTATAATTACTAGAGACTAACAAATAGTCTTCAGGTTTATCTCCTTGTAAACATCCAGCACCTGGAACATTAGAATAACTTCCAACCAGACTAGAGTTTTGATTTCCAGTATAAGTTGGCAACCCTGTTCCTTGATTCCCTATACCAGCGTAATCTACTGTTGTACCAGCCCCATCCAATAACACCACTCCCTCGTGGTTATCCTTAGAGGTTAATCGATTATATATTACACTATCATAAGTCGCTAAAATACCATCAGGAATTATGTTTCCTAAGAAAAAATACAATACCACTGCTCCTGTTGAATTGTTTAGATCAATATCAGCACTAAATATACCGTTTTGATTTCCAATTGACTCAGATATTCCTGTGCCACACTCAACTGAACATGCTGTACATGCCTGTGCGTTTAATAATACCCCACTTAATTGTCTTCTAACAACTTGCCCCTGGGAATAATATCCATCTGGGGCTAGTGTTGATAAAGTTGCATCTGTGTATAAAGATGATGCCTGTGAAAAACTTGTTCCATCGAAACAATATGTTCCTATTGATGCCATAATATTATATTTAAGTACAAATTACTAATTGTGTTACTATTCCGCTACTTCCAATTCGGATATACTTACTTGTTTCTGATCTGTAATATCCTGAAGGTAATGGAACCGCTTGGCTACTAATACATATAGAAGAAGAGTAAACAAAATCTCCAACCGCTGGATAAGTCCCTGTTCCTGTATGGTAATAAGTATTAACCAATGGTTGATTACAAATTACAGACGCATCTTGCTGGACGCCACTACAACTAAAAGATACACAAGGCACACTACAGTCACAACAAGCTGAAGACGATAAAGTCGCATCATAACAAAATGACTGACAAGATGTAGTCCTGTAATCATATATCAAATACAAATATTGATTTGCACTTGGTAAAGACAGAGCTGTTATTTCTGCTTGGTATAATCCTGCTGATGGATTTGTTACACTTCCATTTGCAATTGTTGTTGCTGCCGCTAGTAATGAAGCTATATCTGTTTGATTATTAGCATATAATGTATTACTTGATAAATACTTAAAGTTATCCAATGGATAAGCCCAGTCATAGTCATCAAAATTTATTTTATTAGACCTCATTGTTAAATCCACTCCACTTAAAGGAAATACTCCTAGAGATCTAACTCCAACTTGAGAGTCATAAGTAGAGGCAACTAAATGAGAATTTCCAAACTCACATAAATCACTATCTACAGGGCTTATATTTGTTGAGTCTTCCCAGAAATATTCTGCATGAATATATTTGTTTGCATTCGTTTCTGAATTTATAACAACCTTTACAATAGTAATTGTCTCTTGAGTAGGACAGTTATAATTCATAATAAAACTTGAGGCTCCTCCAATCGCTGTAACAGTTACTACTGCGTTAGTTGGGGTGTTCAGTGTTTTAGACCATGTGTAACTTCCAGTACCAGTTAAGGTTCCGCTTGTTACAGAAACTCCATTCCAAACAACATTAATCGTAATTGATCCAGAGCTTATATTATATCCTACAGGAACATCTCCTATTACGTTTCCATAATCTACTGTTGAAACAAAAGTTGCTCCACTTGCTAAATTATTTTTACTCACCTGTGAACCACAAGGAGTAATTTGAGCTGGAATAGGAACAGGTATCTGATTCATTGCTAATACATATTCATCCATGTAAGGATCATAAGCCCCTAATTTCTGATTATTTAAATTACCATAAAACTCATCTCTAAACCAAGATCTCATTCCAGATTCAGAAATAACAGTTAACTGATCACCTTGACCACCTCTACTTTGACCTGTTAATTTAAGTACCGCTCCTCTTTTTGAGTCAGTGAAATAAACATCATATCCATAAGAGATAAAACTCTCTGGGTTAAAGCTAATTCCATACTCTTCAATACGAGCTATTTGAGTACCTAAGATCTCCGGAACAGAGGTTACAACACCTCCACCTGTAGAGTCAGATAATAAATTTTTACTCAATAACACATAAGATATTCTATCTTCTTGTAAAACAAGCACATCAGTTTTTCTTGAGTGTAATTTCTGAATAGGCCCATAAGAAGTCTCTAGATCTTTAAAGTTTACCAACCCTAAATTAAATTCATTTAAGTTGTTGGTTCCTGAGTTACTACTATAAACACCACTATAAGTTAACCCTTCAAATCTATCCGCCTCTTTATAGTCTTGGTTAGAAACAGCTAGTGTTCGTTCTCCTAATTGGAAGCTTTTAGCTGCTAATTGATCTTTTATCTTATAGCTTTCTACTCCATTTCCAAAAGAATAAACATCTGCAAAATCTAAATTTACAACGGCATCTTGCGAAGCTGTTTGGTTCTGATCTCCAAGATCAGTATTTGACCCTGATAAATGGAATCCATTTGAGTCTATATCAAACATCTCACTTGAGTCGTAATATAAATCTGGATTAGCATCTAAAGGCTCACTTTCAAAAACCATTAATGTGTTAGCTCTAAATATCACAAGATCAACTTCAATAGAGGCTTTCCTGTTGCTACCTAATCTCTCACATCCTTTTACACCACTGTTTACACCGAAGTATAAAGGAGAAGTTACGTCTCCTGGAACAGCCTGAGCAAACCCAATACCAATTCTCCAAACTCTACAAGGAACAGTCCCTGCATAGTTATATGGATTTCCGCCTGGAACTGTTGGAGCATAGTACGAAGGATAGTAATCCCCTGAAGGATCTCCATCATTCTCCATACCTGTTATATTTCCTGGGCTAGCAGTTGCTACATTTATATTATCTCCGTCATACCATGCTTTTAAGTCATTATAATCTGTACTTGCTACATAGCTTTCTTCCCATAACCACTCTTTAGGATCACAGCCAAGTTTTACATTTGCTCTGTTTGCTCTAATATAAAGCTTAATAACAGATCCTCCAGGAATACTATAATTAGTTGTTCCTGTTATTACACCAGCAGAATCGTACTGAGTGGTGAAACATGGATATCCAATAGATCTATTTGTTGTACATCCAAAAGCACTACTTGCAGTTTCTTGACTTCCTATTTCTATTATCGAATCATTAGGGATAGAAATGTTGAAATTTTGATTTTTAACATTCATATATAACCCTGCTAATTGGCTACTGTCTTCATCAAATCCCTGCTCTCCTGCAAGTCTTAAGAAATCAGATGACTCAGAAGTTATATCTAAAACGTTTACTTTTTCAACTCTTGTTAATGCACCACTAACATCTGCTTTCACAATTAATGTTTCTCCTTTAGAAACCTTATTAGCGTTGTCTCCTTCTAATTTAAAGAAGACCATATTATCACTTGGTCGAATATAGTAAAAGTTACTAAAAATAGTATTGTAAGTACCTAAACTTGGTTTAAGAACAAACTTATATTTCTTCGCCCAATAAGGAGCCGTACTCGTTATTTGAACTTGAACTGAATTTATATTAACTGAATCAGCTGGCTCTATGTATATGGTATTATATTCTGAAACCAAAACAGTAGATGCTCTACCGTAATCATCCATGTATACTATACCAGTTTCATAATCTCTATTACTATGTAAGCTACTTGTATCATTGTCTTTTGAGAAAAATACTGTTCCTGAAATAAATCTAAAAAATTCAAAAATATTTGTAGTAACACCTCCATCTGGAGATTGATACTGCATAGCAATAACTTGCAATTCAAAAGTGTTTGATCCTGGAGACACCCCAGTTAAAGCAAATCCCTGTTGCGAGGTTGGATCTGTAATACTACTATTGAATTTAGTGAAAACACAAGACAGAGCAGGTGTTACTAAAAAATTATTAAATAAATCCGTTAAAGAAGACCCAGTATCTGCTGTAGCTAAAGGCATAAACCTAGCATCAGCTAATGTTCCTGTTCCTATAGCCTCCTCAAATAAAGTAGAGGTTAAGAAATCATACACAGAAGAGTAATTTGCGTCTAAGGTTATGGAAATACTCAGTGAAAACGTATCATTTTCAAAATTCTCATTAGCTATATAGCAAGCTGTTGATGTTGTACCTGTTATTTTTGAAGTTTCAAAAGCAAAACCAAGTGATAATACTGCTCCTTGCACTAATTTATCTGCAATATCAGTAAAATCAAATGTTATCTTAGAATTAGATATCGCCTCTGAGGTTCCCGAGAGAGTATATGAAATACCATTCCCTGGCAAGCCATCTGGTGCGGCAATAAAATCAAGAGGAATAGAGCTGTAACTAGTTGTATAGTCTAAAGAAATATTAGACCCAGTAGAATCTGTTCTTTTAAAATTATATCCATCTATGAAGTTTCCATAAATCAATCTATTGCTCATGATTGTTTGAGCTTTTGCTACACGAGGTACATTATCATATTGACGTAATAGTTCATCACCACCTATTGTAGTGTAAATTTTGCTATTAGTAAAAGAATAACTTTTAGTGGTATTATCAGCCCATCCGTAATCCTCTTTTTTAAACCGCTCTATAACGAAAATAGTATTAGACGTAGAGTCTTTGTATAGTAAGTCTATCTCACTAACCAAACTACTCCCTGTACTAAACCCTATAATCGCTCCATTATAACGATTAATCATTCCTGTATTTAAATAATTCCTTGTGTCAAAACTAAATTTATCTGCTGAAAAAGCAGGTTTTGTAAATAAAGAAGTAGCACTATATTGATTGTCTAAATATCTATATCTATAAGCAAAAGATATAAATCTCTCTTTAATGTAATTCTCATTTCCCGGTAGAGTTACCATTTGTACTGTAGGAACTGTTAAAGGAATATGAGTCCCAACAGTGTCTTCAAAACCAGGTGGCTTTACAATAACACTTATAGCCTCTTCATTTATCTGATCTACATTTGCTATAGGATCTGCATAATTTCTACTAACATTTATTACCCTAGGCGGGTTTAAATCATCCGTAAAGAATAACAACGATCCGTCTACAAGATCTACACCAGTGATTAGGTACTTATCGTTAAAGTTTAAAACTGATGTTGAAATTACATGATACTGAAGAACTTGATCTGAAGTATTAAAAGAGATAATTAAATCTACCTTTCCTCCAGGAGCAACTGTATTTGCTGAATCATGTACAAACCAGTAAATAGTCTCTCTCATTCCGTCTTCATACGCTCCAATACATTTTGTAGCTGGTGATAGCGGACTTCCTCCGTATTCTAAGGTCGTTAAACGATCATTCCCTTTAGAGTTCTCAACAGCGCCTATTTCTGTAGACTCTGTAGCCCCTAACCTAATATTTAAAGCATCAATGTATTCACCAGGAGGAAGAAGTCTTTCATCCACCGATTTATTCATTCTACCTAAAATAAAATTTGTTGTAACTATTGGCATATTATTTTATCCATTTATTCTGACCTCTCATGTTCATCAAGAGTCTGCCAGGGTGTATATTACTTAACCTTATTTTTGCGTTTCTTAACAAAGAAGACTTATCTTTTCTTGCTCTATTAACAACGTATTCTGTTATACCAACTCTAGTATTTAAAATAGAGTATTTTACATAAGCATAAATGTACTCTTCAAAAAGTTTATTAAGATGAACTTCTGAATCGATACCACCAGCCATTCCGTCTGATACATATTCTAAAACCACTGAAGAAGATCCTAGTATATTACTAAAATTTATTACACCAGATTGTTTATTGATTGTGAAGGTAGGATTTGAGTTTGCAGTTTCTGTGTTCAACCCAAAACGAGCGCCTACAGCATAATCAAAATACCAGTTACCATCTACACACCAACCTTCAGAATTATTATAAGGACTGCTTGAGTTTAGATAGATACTTTTAGCTGTTGCGGACATCTGATTTAAATCTAATTCAGAGTCCTGTGGTCTTAATGCTTTTCCGTCTTGATCAAATAACACATTAGAGTCATTGTCTTGCAGGTAAGCTGCGGACCAGTTGGTTTGTATATTTTCTGATAAAGGATATAATGTACCATCTCTAAACTGAGAGATACGAACCCAATTCACGTAGTCTGGAGGTAAAACAAAACGCAATTGATTAGTGATGTCTAATTGAAGAATTTTAATCTCCTTCATAGCATCGTAATTCAACTCCTGTATACCTCTTTTTGCATGGAATAAAATCTGGTATCGTTCTATATTGTTAATCAGATCATGGTTTCCCTGATACATTAACATAAAATTGTTAACTATATCCGCCAAAGAAAGAAATTGATATGATCCCCAATTCGCATCAGTTGGTGTAGTCCCTGAGTTTTGATAATATTCGTAATCTGTTTTATAAGCCATAATAAATATTGTTATTGGTTATCTTCTGCTATTGCTGCTTTTCCGAAATCATATACGGCCTGTTCTCTTATTTCTACTCCTATATATTGACAGATTTTAGCAATTAAAATTGGCTCATCTGATAATGGTAATTCAAAATCCTGATAATCAGCTTGAGTCGCATCAAATAAAGGTTCTCCTCCAAGTAATTGAGCGTATGTCCAACGCGGTGGATTAGGATACCTAACATATTGTGCGAAGATTGTCCCTGGAGTTGTTAGTGTTACTGGGTATACATTTACAGTATTCCCTAAAGAAGTATTATTTGCACTTCCTAATACGTAAGCAGGATATCCTGTAGATGGAGAAGTAAGGGGAGAAGAATTTAAATAAAAGATCTTATTCTGATTCACTCTTTCTACCTCAACTATACCAACGCTAGATACTATAGTGTATGTATTCCCTATTGTTCCAGCTGCACCAAAGATATTGTCACTCAGAGTTAACTCTGTGTTACTTACAATAGCTATTACATAAGCACTTTGGCCCGCTGTAAGGCTACCAGAAGTTACCGATGACACTAACTGTCCTAAAATAGCTGTATTGCTCGTAAACGTTGCCGCAGCGTCTGTCAGAGTATTTGTCCCTGCTGCTGTGGTTGTTCCAGATAGAATTACCGTTGGGTAATAATTAATTTTATTTATTAAATAGTAATTGCTTGGTAATGAGAATAAGTTAACCCCATTATTTATCAAGGTTTGTGTAGCAGAAAAACTATCAATTACTTCCACTAAACCTTTTGCTATATCTGCATATCCAGAGCCTGATTGTCTTAGATTTTCTTTTATTAATTGATTATTATATTGATAAAAATAATCCTCAAACATATCCATTTGAGCTTGCTTTGCATATAGATTAAAATCAGCGGGAGAGATATATCCGTAGTTGTTTTTATTAGCTATAGCCAACACTGTATTTCTTACATCGTTAATAGGCATAATTTATTCTTTTTACAAAGATAGTAAAAAAAAAGAGGCTTACTTTTTTTGTAAACCTCCTCTTATAAATTATTCTTAAAACGTTCTATGCCACTGCCACACTTACGTATGCATACGGTAAAGTAACTACCGGTGCTGCGTTTGTATATGAAGAAGACATTAATGTTTGAAGATGTCCAACCAAGAAATTCTGAACTGCTACTGCTGACGCATCTGCGGCATGAGTAATAGTAATCACATCCGCAGCAGCAGCTCCATTATAAGAGAGTACTGTTGTAGTAGTGCTTGTTTGGTTGATAGCTTTGATTCTGTTCGCGTTAAGCAACACCTTGGTTGCTCCGTTCGTATAAATATTGAAGTATTTTGTCATGGTTTCTGGGTTTTAAGAAATAGTTACGTTAGAAATCACTAATGGAGAACCATCGGTAATATTAAGAAAAGATTCAGACCATTTACCTTGAGCCGCTTCAACAAGTTTATCTTGAATGTATGCGATCATTACAATTGCAGCGGAATCCGCAGCATGGGTAACGGTTACCACGTCAAGTGTTCCGTTATTCATTAAATAAACCTCGGTACTCGTCCATGGAGAACCAGGTGTGTTTACCCAAACAACATCTGTTGCAGGGATAACTAATTTGCCATTAGATGCTGTATCTACTTGGAGAAATTTTGCCATTTTATAAAAATTTTAATTAGTAAAAAAACTACCTATATGATAGTTACTGTCAACAAATATACAAAAAAAAAGCCACCATTTTCAGGCAGCTATTTTCTTAGTTAAGGGAAATATAATTACTTACTGTTTTTCAACTTATTATTTAAAAGCTTGTACACCTCTAAACCTTCATCTGATTGCAAGAAAGAACCTATAATGTAATACGGATCTTCTCCGTAAGGAATTGTAAGCATTTTCTTCTTGTTGTTGACAAGGTTATAGTACACATCTTTATTGTTGTTTCTATAAGCTAAGAATCCTGCCATCATAAACTGATGAATAGTATCCATTAACTCCAACATAGGATCATTTATGGTATTCATAAAATCCTCTGGCCTAGCTTTAGCGTACAAAAGAATATCTCTTTTTAATTCAGGAATAGTCATGTTATCCACACCATTACCCATTAAAACTCTAGATACAGAAGTTAACCTGTCTACGTCAGTTGTTATTCTTTTAGCCTCTATTTGAGCCTCTAATTCTTTCTCTACCCATTCCAGCTCTATAGCTGCATCTCGAGAGTTATTAATTTCTTCAAATACCATCCCATTGCTAGGGTGATAATGTAAAAATGATTGTAATGCTTGATTTTGTTTTTCAACGATCAACATTCCATCCTCAAACACAATTGGTTCTAGGATTGCATTTCCATCTTGCTCATCCTCGAAGGGAGACTTCTGATTTCTTGCATAACGAAGTGGGCGATTAATACCCTTGTTTTCGTCAAAATGTAATAAAGGAGATCTTTGTGAATGTCTTGATGATAGCATATATGAAAGTGGATGCTGTTCACCTGAAAGCCTATAAGCTTTGTTCTCGTACTTTTCTTTTTGTTTTGCCATTATAATATGATTTAATTTGATTTATATAAAAAAAAGAGGGGCGGGTTAGCACCCCTCCTTAGTAATTTACTGTCTATGCATCTTGAAATAAGAAGAAGTTGTTTGCACCTAAAGTACATACAGCTCTTTCAGAAAGGAAGTTAACTTCCATTGCATCAAGATCGTTAGTTCTTGCACCACCAGCAGAACCAGTAATCCAAGTTTTGTAACGTCTGTCTTCAGTTTCTGAAGCTCTATAACGAACATGTAAGAAAGGACGCTTAGCGTTCTTACCTAAGATTTGATCGTAAACTGTAGTTGAACCAGCAGGAACTAAAAGTCCGTTGATTTTTCCAGCTTCAAGACCACCCCTCATTGTAGGATCGTTTAAGTATTTCCAGTCAGACTTGTAGAAATCATAACCTCTACGGAATCCTGTGAAACCTAAGTTCAACGCCATATCCTTATCA
>Ga0207997_1000923_pt1 | contig 15064 bp, 18 predicted proteins | sample AntAceMetag02UKN_FD_184777 | JGI IMG/M metagenome (GOLD analysis project Ga0207997, IMG submission 184777) | Saline lake microbial communities from Ace Lake, Antarctica - Antarctic Ace Lake Metagenome 02UKN (SPAdes) (version 2) | ecosystem: Environmental > Aquatic > Non-marine Saline and...
GGCTGTAACCAATCTGCGGTTTGGTTTTAAGCAAAATCAGTCAACGAACTATCCTGTTATCCTGAAATTCAGTCTGGTCGGTGACGATGCGAATTCGCAGACAGTAACGGGTACGGTTACAACGGCGGATACGCTGGAATATCACAACTGGGTGCCGGACGCTTTCCTGACGAACAGCGTCGGCAAGGGTGTACTTGTGAGAGCATATTGCAGCTTGCTATCAACAAATGCAAGCACAACAGCATATAGAGGAATCTATAAATGGACAAAATTACAAAAGTAATAATCTGCTTGATATCTATGCAGACTTGTTTCCTAATTGGCGCAGGAGTCGAGGAGTTGCACAACGAGCGTGGTTGCGTGTTGCGTGTTGGTAGGGTTGGATTTAGCAACGACACGAAGGCGCTGGATACTTCGGGACATAACAATCATGGAACAAATGAAAATGGATGTGTATGGGATTATGATAAAAATGCTTATCATTCTCCTGTTAAAAATGATAGAGTTTTGGTTCCAACTGATAGCACATTGGATATGACTGACAGAAGTTTAACTATATCTTATTGGTGGTACAGAACTACTGATACAGTTGGATATTACACCTCAGTGAACAAAATGGATTTTCCAAATACAGGCTATTCAACTTATTTGCATGTTCTCAGTAGCACTAAACATCAATATAATTGCAGAGTTGCTGGTTATGGTCATATTACAGATATAGGTGCAGGAAATTACTTAAATATACCCATAAATACTTGGCATCATTTTGCGGCCGTTTTTAATGATATAACAGATAAGGGCAAGTGGTTTTTTGATGGAAAGGAGATATTTTCAAAATCTGTAACCCATTCTATTAATGGTGCTACAACAATTCCTTGTACTGTAGGTCATTCATTAGTTGGCTATTGGGGTAATGTTCACATCTACAATCGTGCCCTCTCCGCCACAGAAATACATAAATTATATTTACAAGGAAAGGAAAAACATAAATGAACGAACAAGAAAAACAGATACTCCGCAACTGGATAGTCACACAGCACGACAAGGACGCCGGACGGCTGGCGACGAAGCTCAACGCCAAGCACGAAACTGGCAAAACTCCGCCGGATATGGTAGACCAGTCCCGTCCCGCACAGCGTGTGGCTGACGAACAGGCGTGGCTTGCGGCAGGGCAGACAATGAAAGCCACAGTTGATTTAATCCAAGTAGCATTGCGGTTGACAGGCGGAAGCGTGCCTATTGTAACAGGTGCAGAAACCGAACAGATAGATAAGGGCAGTAAGCCAGTATATGGGCAGAGTATAGCCAAAGAATTAGACTTGCCAAACGGAATCTCTTGGAAGGATATAGAAGGATTATGAAACCAACAGAGATTGAACAACTTATATTGACTGTGATTTTATGGGCAGCCGCCGCCTGCTTCCTTGCGGGCTGTGTTGCCCCGCCCGCCCCGCCGCATGTGGATTATGCAGGTATTGGTTCGGAGGTGGAGGCAAGGCGAAACCAAAATGGAGATTGGTGGATATGTATTGATACTGGGAATGACACGGTCGTGCGGAGGGTGAGGAAATGACATCTGAATTAAAAAAGAAACTTATTGATTTAGAGAAGCGTGTTGCGGATTTGGAAGAGATACTTGAACACGAACTTATAAGGTTAAAAATACGGAGGGGAGATGGAAAATGAAATAATCGGCATTGGTAATTTCTTCACGATGAATTACCTGTCAGCTTTTAATTTAGCTACAGCAGCAGTCACACATTCTAATGTGGCACACATGGGTGTGATGTTCAAGAAGGCTGATGGCACTGTTGTTTATTTTGAGGCAAGGTTTGAGGAGGGCTTCGTTGGACCCTTTCCTTTTGAAAGAGTTTATAACTGGAAAAGCAAATCTATCTTTCGCTCTTTTCATATTCGTTGGTTGCCCTTGCCAGAAGATGATAAGGAAAAACGATTGGTAAAGAAATGGACACATGCAATTTGGATGGTGGAAAATACGAAAGGCTATGCGAAAAACCAACTGCTTGCAATTTGGATGCACGAGTGGAAAGGGTGGCATGTACCAACAGACCCTTCTCGTGTTACTTGTTCCGAAGCAGGGGCTTTAATAGATGCACCAGATTATATTCTTTTAGATAAGAAGCATAAGAATTGTGACTCGGTAACACCAGGGTCGGGGAAAAAGAAATTAGATTTAATACTTCAAAAGAGAGGATTGAAATAATGGAATATAAAGCATTTAAGGATTTGAAGTCAATCAATGCGAAATTGGTGGCATTATTTGAGGAAGTTAAAAATACGGGAGAGTCTCTAAGTAATCATTTGCGTCACCACGATGCGGTGACTATAGCATTGATTGGCGTGATAGGGATTTTATCTTCTACGGTTTTATTATTATTACTTAAATAAAAAGGAGGATACTAATGGTAGAAACTGTGAAACGAGAATACACGGCAGAGAGTAAGAAACAACCAAAGACAATACAGGGACGAAGTGGTTCGTCCAGCGGACAGAAGTTTCCTACTGTACCTTCGGGGACAGATGGAAATTATGAACACACGGCAGCAGGTAAGACTAAACAAAAAGGAATCTAAATGGCTCGGTTTGATAAAGAATGCACTACCTGTGATGTATGTGGGGGACGCTTGACGCTTCCCCCTGGTGTGATATATAGAGGATTAAAAATGCACCCTGGGGAAGCTGAGAGAAGACGCAAGCAAGATTTAGGCACAGAAAAGATAGCCCCATTTATGGATTCTATTGGGAAGCAAATAGAGGAGGCACTTGATATATGAACTTTTATTCTATGAGGCAAGAGTTTGATAGGATTACGAGAACAGCAGATGATGCCACATTTTCAGACTACCGTGATGATTTTCTTAATCAGAGTTGGCAGAAAATATCAGAGCTGTTTAAGATTCCTTCACTTAAACTTACAAAGTGTATTGACTCTGTGGCAGACCAAGCCACTTATCAACTTCCTTATGATTATGGGGGTACTGATGTTTACTTGTGGTATAAAAATTCAACTTCAGGAAACCCGAAGAGGCTTGACCCTGTAACAGAGGAGATACTTGGATTGATGTATGAGAAAAGGTCAGGCAATATGGGTTCTGTTTTATATTATGATTGGACTCAGCCTGTAGGCGAAGATTATGCAGAAAGAGTAGATTGTGTATTAACTAATAACAGTGTGACTGTATTGAGTGCGACTGCTGCTGCCCTTGATGTGGATAAGTGGATAAGGTTTGACCCATTCACAGACGTAGCAGGAGACACACAAAATCCAGGAGACTATGGATATTATATCTCTGCTGTAACGGCAGGTGTTTCTTTCACATTGGACAGACCTTATCGTGGGCCTGCCTCATTGGCAGCTAATCCAGCTATAGGAAGAATCAGGCCTGCTGAGCAGCAACAGTTTGTAGTTTATGGCAATCCAAGTTCAACAGTGACTGATGCTTTCACGTTGAATTATTATGCTAATCCTCATCGTCTCTATAACGATAGGGATGTCCCTGAATGGCCGAGTATGGGGATGGCAATAGTTTATATGGCTATCTCTGTTGGCTATGACTATCTTCATTTTGATGAGGCAGCCAGAATCTGGTTCGGCAGGGCAATGAGTAGGGTTAGTGCTTTGGATAAGCGAAGGCAGACGACACAAACACTTGTTCACGATATGCCTATGGGTTCTGTTTCAGGACGGCATACAGGCCCTGTGAGCAGTGCATTTTGGAGATAATGTGGGTGAACGAACTAAAAGTGAAAATAGAATTGTCAATGAGTTCTCAAGTGTAAATGAATTGATTGATGAAATTAAACTGCCTGACAACTTGGTCAAGTGGGCAGAGGGGGGACAATTTAATGCACGAGGTGAACTTGAACGAATAAGGGGGAAGAAAGCAATTATTGATGATTCCACAATCCCTGGAAGAGTTGTTACTATTTCACAAATTGATTTTGTGAGTGGGAACTATACCGTGTTCCACACGTCCACTGTGTATAAGGTAAGTTCCACATTGGTAGGGATAGGTGTAAGTGAGTCAAGCACAATTCCATTGGAGCCTTTTATATCGTGATAACAAATAAAGACAAATTGAAAATGTCAGGATTCACGGGGGTTCAAGAGGTAGGTGAAAATCTTGATGACCGCATTGATGAGATTCACGGTATGTTTGATAAGCATGTTGGAAGTCTTGAACGGTTAAGAGGAAAGTTATCAAGCATCACAAGCAACACGAGTTCTGTGTGGAACATTAACCATTTGAAGTTCGGGCATGGGAGTGCGATTGTGCATAGAGACAACACAACTATAACAGCAGAAACTCTTCAACCTGATTGGGGAGATTTAGATTTTGATTTTGAGTGGCCTGATATTCCGAGAGTGCAGGAAGAAAATTATGAGAGGGATATTCATAAGACAGTAGCTGAAAAAAAGGAAAAGAGGGATGCTTGGATAAGTTACTATAATGAGCCAGCCCCTCCTACTCGTGCACCAAATGACCCCCTCATAGGTTTAGGAGGTAAGAGTGGGACCTTGACACTCAAGGCTAATCCTGATGTTTTTGTTATAGATAATTGGAATCATACAGATGACCATGTTTCTATTATAGAGTTGTTAAGGGAGGGAGTACACGAGGATTGCTTTCTAATGCCTGTATTAGTGAGAAGTACTCCAAGTCCTAATTGGTTTTATGTGAATGAAGACTATCGTCACATAGACCATCGGAGTGAATTCATTTGGTTGATGATAAGCAAAACAGGGATAGATATTGCATCACTTGCTTTTACTATTGGTCCACCTCTTTTTTTCCCTGATTGGTGGGATGATGTTCCAATAGGCACAACAATAATTACTGTGAAGTTAAGCAGGCTTAATGGGTGGTTTTTTGACTCCAGTGACTCGGATAGATATATAAGTACGAATGATGAAGGAAATAAAATAGAAGATGAAGTAGTTATTACAATTAACAAATGTGCTTTTACTGTTACTGCCCCTGCGACAGTTCAACGAGGGGTTGCGTTCAGTCTTGACGTTGAATGCACTGACCCTACATATTCACCTGTTGGTGCTTCACCTAATATTTTAGTGGAAGCGACTGATGCAGGTGATGCCTTAACTCCTGTCTCAGTTACAGGAGTGGGTTGGGTAGGGGGACAGATAACAGTTAATGACCGAGTGATTGCTGGAGGACATGGGTATGGTGATACAGCGAAGATAAAAGTTACAAGCCCTGATGGGGTGCTTGTGGGAATATCGGATGAAATTACAATTACTCCTGTGTCGGGAGAGTTTTGGAGTCATTATGATGTTGTTCCACCTGGATTTGAAGGCAGGGTATGTTCCCCCGTGATTGGTCTTGTTCTTAGTAATAATAATTGGACAGGACGCGGACCAGATGGTTACTATTATACTATCACATGGGGTTCTGGTGATAATAAGTGGAGGCTTCGAAGAGGTCGTCCTATCGGATGGTATCGAAGCTCTTATAAAGCAGGAGTTTGGGCTGCTACTCCTGTTGGTATATACTCAGGAACTCATACAGTAACAGCAAATGAAGTTGATGGTCACATTATTACATAGGAATTAAAAAATGTCAGAAGTAATATATACAGGTCAAGGAATAGCCAAAGATTGTATTGTCGGTGATAGAATGATGAACCGATATGGAATCTTCAATGGCTTGGAACGTCCACGAAGGATTGGTCGTAAGTTAGATGTGTCTATTCTTGGGTTTGATGTTCCTGCTATTACTTCAGTCACTTCTGTGGTAGCAGCAGGAGGTTTAACCAACACGAGGTGGTATGCCTATCGTGCTGTCTATGCCTCTTCTATCTTCACCCGACCTGTGGCTGTGGCGGATGGCTCTGTGTCTTACACGAGAGGAAATGGTTCTGCTATAGATTCGGCTCAAGCGGTATTCGCTGCCAGTTCAATGGACGTGGTAGTGCCTGGCTCTGCGGATGCTGGTGTGACTTATATTCTTTTATACAGGTCTACAGGTAAGACAACCCAAGCGTTAGCAGAAGCAGGACCTTTTTATTATGTTGCTCAAGGAGCTAATGCTGCTGGTGCTGTGACCATTAACGATGGCACAGCAGATGCTGCTGTTGGCATAGAGCTTGAGACAGATAATAATTATCCTAATGCGTGGCGGTATGCTGTGTGTTCTCATAACAGATTATTTGCAGGAGGAAATTATGTTCTCGGTGCTTTGCACACTTGTACAGTTACTCCTGGCTCAAGCACAGTTACGGTAAGTTCTCCTATTTTATATGATGGAATTATGGAATGGTTTTTTGAATGTATAGATGATGAGTCAGGGGGAGTAGATGGAGGAGGGATGTATTATGCCAACTATGCTTCCGCAACTACTCTTGAATTGGTAGATGCTGATGGAGCTTCAACAAACTATAATGGAGATTTAGCTGGAGCAGGTCACTCGTTCACTCTTTATCTTGCAGGATACCAGTTAAGATGGAGCAAGACAGGAGAGCCTGAATCGTGGCCAACCATAAACCTGATTAACTTTGATGGAGACATTACAGGCATAGCCGAGATTCCTAACCTTCCAATGCTGATGGTATGCACAGACAAACCCTCTATGTGGGCATTGGACTTATCCTTAGTCGGAACAATGTCTTTCAAGACTAACAGACGGCTTGTGTCCACAGAATACAGTGCTACTTCTCATTATGGTTTAGTAGGAGTGGACAGAAGGTTAAGAGGGATAGATGCTCATCGTGGCTGTATCTTTGAGACTGATGGTGTGTCAGTCATTGACATCACACAGGGCACAGTGCCGAGGATATGGGAGTATCTTGATAAGACAGAGAGCAAGATAAAGAATTGGCATTGTGCTTATGATAAAAGAGCACATCTCTTTGGTGCGTTTGTAGGATTCAGGTATCCTCAACGGCTTGTTGATTTCTGTATAGGACAGAACACTTTAACGCAAGGGTGGTTCTTCAACTTTGAAAAAGATTTACTATGCACAGGAAACTATGTAGACCCCCAGACAGGGGAAGCTATGGTGTTGGGAGGGACAGAGGGGTTAGGAGATACAGGTGCGGTGTGGGGCAGGATATGGTGTCCTAATAAATATGATGATTGGATTCCTTCTACTTCATTAAGGAGTGGGAATCTAACCGCTGGGACTGTAACCACTATTACGGTAGACAACTCAGCAGGTATGGATTTGTATACAGGAGCACAGGGTCTTGCTGGTAGGTGGGTATTAGTGTGTGATGCTAATGGTGAACATTCCCAACTCGCATACATTCAATCCAACACAGTAGATGTCATCACTATTGATTCTGTTTTGAATGGAGTAAATGCTACTCAATTTGTTCCTGTCCCTGAGGCAGGGTGGAAGTTTTATCTCGGTCTCATTGAAATGCGATGGGGACCTAAACGATTTGATTTCGAGGACCCTGATATAGATAAGAAGATACTTGAGGTTCAAGTTACAATGTCAGATTATAATGAGAGTGACCTGCCTTTCATAAGATTGTATCGGGGGTTGGAAAAAGGATATACATATCAGAATGCTTTAATTGAGAGCACCTATAGGGATGGTGATAAGAACCAGAACCTATACAGCAGGTATAAGACCCATATCGAACCAACTCCCAGGTGGGGTGTGGCTGTGATTGACAGGAGTTATGACAAGACTGCGTTAAGAAATCTTACTATTGTGTTTCACAAAGTGGAGGAAAAATGAACATAAGCGACATGATAAGATTAAACGAGCTTGTGCTTTCCTTACATAGTATTGAGGAAGTGCCTGATAGTATGAAGATTATTTTAGAGACATTGATAACAAGACTTGATATGTTTATTCAAAATCTTGTTTTGGAGTTAAGAGCACAACCATCTGTTTTTATTGTTGACCCTGCTACTAATGTTGAAGATGTCGAGGGAGCGAAAGAGGGAGATATAGCAATCTTCAAGAATAGAGATGGGGTTGTTGATGTGAAAAGATTTGATTAAAAAGGATAAGTATTATGACTGTTCAATATGATTCATCTATGCCATCTTATGGTAAGAGTGCTTTTCCTGCTGGAACACATTTTATGCCTACAACTGTCCCTTTTCAATATGGAGGTGTAGAACTTCAACTTCCTCCTGCTTGGTTAAGTGGTATAGCAGGAGCTATGTTGAACATGAGAATGCATGGATTAGTGCAAGAGGGATGGGGGCTTCCCGAAAATAGGGAATGGACTCCAAATGAGGAAAACTGGACAAGATGGACCCCTCCAGGAGGATATGAATTAGCCCCTTCAGGTGGATATTCAATGATTTCATCAAACTTTGGTATTCCCAATCGTAATGCTATTAGACAAATACAAGGAGGAGAGACAACTGCCCCTTCTACACAACAAACTACAGCACAACAACCTGCATCTCCTTATGATACCTCAAGCCTTTTTGACCAATCTACATATCAATCATCTTTTCTTTCAAATCTTGCAAATGCTATGAAGTCTATAACAAACCAAAATGTACAACCATTTAACCCTTCGACTATCTCACAGTCTCCTTCATATATGTCTTCTTTTGCGGGTCCCCAATACTCAGCGTCACAGGCATTACAAGGCTCAAGTCAGCCCTATGGAGGGTCCTCAATGTATTCAACACCTTATTATGAATTTCTTAAAAATCGTTTGTATTAAAAAGGAGAATTATTATGCCTACTAATTATGGCTTAACAAGTTTGACACCATCGTTGAGCGGTTATTCAACCCCTCAAAAAGCTCCCACTTATGGGGGTGTTAGTTGGGACCAGTTTTTGATAAATGCAAGAGAACAACAAGCAGCCTTACTGCAAAGGCCTCGTCCTTATTCTTCTATCAATGAACCCTCAGCCTCTACTGGTCTTGAGTCCTTCAAGAGTTCAGGAGCTGCTTCGTCTTCTTCTCCCTCTTATGATATGACAGCCCTTATGAATGAGATAAGAAATATGCCCACGGAGACCACAACTACAGTTGAGCAAAATCCTTCTGCTCAACTTGAGGCTATGTATGCTCAGATGCAGGGTAACGTTGCTAATTTACAGCAAGGAATGGGTCAAGCCTATCAAGCTAAGCAAGGAACTTATGAGGGGTTATTGACTGCTCTGGCTGATATGTTTAGAACCACAGGAAGCAGGGGAGCAGGGGCAGTACAGACCTCGGCTCTGGCTTCTGGGTTGACACCTATGGAAGCATCACAACAAGGGCAGAATACTCTATTACAGGCATTACAAGCCTATGCTCCTGAGAGGGCTAACCTTCAATCTCAACAAGCTGATGTGGGTGTGCAGTTACAGAATGCGTTAGCTGGTGTGATGCAGGGAATTCAACTTCCCCTCTCTAATATGATGTCTCCTTACTATCAGGGAGTGGCAGGTTCAACTCAAACGACAGATGACCCTATGCAGAAGATGGGGTTAATGTCTAATCTTGCTTCTTCTATGCAAGGCCATCAGTTAGAGCAACAGAGAATAAATCAACAGGGTCAGCAGTTCGGTCAGTCAATGGACTTTAACCAACAGCAGTTAGCTCAGAATATGCGACAGTTTCTTTTGGGTCAGCAACAGGCAGGTTCTCAGTTTGGTCAGACAATGGGATTAAATCAACAGCAGTTAGCCCAGAGAGGTCAACAGTTCGGTCAGACATTAGGGCTTGACCAGGCACGGATGGCTCAACAGGGTCAACAAGTACAACAGAGTATGCAAGCAACACAAGCCTTGAATGCAATGCTGGAACAAGGAAGAACACAACGAGCACAAGCAGGTGTAACTGGGAGGGCTGATTTGCAACAGTCTGTATTTGATGAACGGGAGAGATTAAGACAGTTAGCAATAGTTCCTTCTGGTCAGCTCGAAAGCGATTGGGGTATAGGGTCTGAGTTTTGGGGGTTTTCTTTTCCTTCAATGGAAGGATTTACAATTCCTAACTTAGAAGGATTTGAGGCTTCATTGCCTACAATGCCTTCACCAACATTATCATATAGATAGGAGATATAAAATGGATAATCAACCACAAAACTTCAAAGAGTTTATAGAACAGATAGCATATAATTTAGGACAAGGGCTTCAACCTTCAAATTTGAGAGAACAATATGGCCCCTTATTAGGGGTACAAAAAACCCCTTATTCTCAATTATCTGGAGGTCAACAATTAGCTGGAGCACCTGCTCAAGGAATAAAAGATATAGCGAGCACTTTGAATCAAGCACTTCAAGTGATACCTTTAAGTGGAAAATGGTATGGACAAAATCTTCTTAGTCCTATGGGTGCAGGCATGAGTAAAGGAATAACAGGAAAACCTCTTACTCCTTCACCTGTAAAAACTCCTGCAATAGAGACAGCACCAGAAGAAACAAAGACTGAACCTTCTCTTTCAAGAAGTGAAGATGAATTGTGGGAAGTACCTGACCTAACGCCAAAGCCTAAAATTAAACCTACTCGTGAGCCTTTTAAGCCAACAGAAGAAAATGCTTATAAGTTCTTTGCTGAAGCAGATGCACGAATCGCTATGCTTCCAGGTCGTCCTGAATGGAAACAAAGAGCAAGACAAATGAGTGGGAGTAAGGCAATTCAAGCAAGGATAGACCCTTTGCTTGTTAATCAATGGATGGCTCAAGGTAGTGCAGGAATGCTGCCTTTGTATAAAGCACGAACTGAACAACAAAGAGTAACACAAGCAGGGAGGGGACAAGTTGCTAAACCTGCTGATAATGCAAAAACATTATTGGCTTTCTTAAAAGTCAGACCTGATACACTTGAAGAATTAGGATATGTGTCTATCCCAGACCCGTATAAAGGAACAGGAACAAGTTATACAAAGTTTATTAAGTTAGGACCATTTGCTCATCTTGCTGTAAAGAGCAGCAGTTTAGGCTTTAGTCATAGAGAAGAGGGAGAAGAACCAGAAATAATATCAGTGCAACAAGACCCTCGTTTAATGGGGTTGATAAATCTAATAAGAGGACAACAAGGACTTTCTATTCCTACATTAACAACAGGAGGTGTTCAGTCTCCTCAACAGCCTTTTGTAGGTGAAGAGATGGCTGCTCTTGATAAGCTTCTGGGCGAAACTTATAAAAAATAATAGGAGAGTGTTATGGGTTACACTTTTGTAAAGCCACAAGATGCTTATAACCTTGCTTCATATTTGAAGAGTAGGAATGTCCCTGAAGGAGAGTGGAAGACTACACTTCCTAAATTAGCTAACAAGTTAGAATCTATTCGTTTCAATAAGAAGCCAGAGACTTATAAAAAAATATATAGTGCAGCATCTGAGGCAGGTCCAATCACAAAAGTTCTGATGGGTATTTACGGAAGTAATCTTGTCAAGACTTTTACTGCTGGTGTTCAAACTATGGCTCCTCATTCCTGGTATGGTCAAGCCTCTCACGCTATTGAAGATGTGTTGGCTTCAGGCAAGGCTGTGCCTGAGACCGCAGTAGGCAGATTCTTTGGTCGTTCCTTACTTCCTCTTATGGCTGATGCTCCTGTATTCTCTGCGTTGGGTGCAGCAGGGGCAGCGACAGGAACAGGAGCTATTGGAACTCTTATGATGTATAGTGCTGAGGGTCAAGCCGCGGATATAATAGCAGGGAGACAAAAGACATTTAACTTCAAGTCGTTAGCCAAAGCTGGACTGCTTGGTGGTGTGTTTTTTGGTATGGGAAAATTAGTAGGGCATGTTCCATATCTTCGTCAGTTAAGCCCCCCTTCCGCATTGGCAGTAAAGGGAAGGCGTGTCACAAAGTTTTGGGAAAAAGTGAATGCTCGGTATCCTGATTTCAGTAAGGTCGCTCCTGACATAGCAAAGAAATTAAGTAAGCAAGCCAAACGATTAGCTTTAGTGGATGCAAAAGAGTATGCGTCAATGACACAACTTACACCATCAGGAGGGATAGCATCACGGGTAGGTAAAAGACTTTTATCATCTGGATTGAGGGCTGTCCCTGCCTCCTTTGTTTCCCCTGCTGTTGAACTGTTTGACCCTACCACCAACCAGAAATGGGACATAAAAGATTTTGCTAACACTTGGGCGTTGTATGCTTCTATGGATATTATGGGAATAATCAAAGCAGGGCAGTGGGGAGCAATGGAATCTCGGTTGAAACAACAGGGGATGGACCCGAAGCAAGCAACAGTCTTGACTAATCTCGCTCAAGTAAAACCAATGGCTTCTATTCAACAAGTGTTTAGTCTCTTAAAGCACAACAAAGCAAGCGTCAAAAATGCTGCTGATGTGTGGAAGTCCTGGCAGATAGAACAGGGAATGAGAGGAAAGTTTGGTGTTAAAGTTCAATTAAATATACGAAAGATTTTACGTACTGCGGAAGATGAACAGAAAAGGTTGTATGAAGAGTACGCTGTGCCTATGCCAAGTCCAGCAGAGAGGTTAGCCTCTGCTCTTGAGATATACACAAAAACTAAGAAGCCAGCCTTTCACCCTGGCGCAAAAGCCAGAATGTTAAAGCAAGCGAAATTGTTAAGGGATTATAAAGGAAACATTTTTGACTTGGATAATGAAGGATTGCGTGGTGTAATTGGTATGGCTACCCAAAAAAGAAGTGTGGAAAATGCAAGGATAAAATTACTGCCGAAGTTGAAAGTAAAAACGATTGATGAGTTGAAAGCATTTGCAAAGACACGGGGTGTCAGCCTTAAAAACAAAACTCCTCAACGCCTTATGGCTGAAATCCTTATGACCGAGAAGGGAAAGAAGCCAGGGAAAAGCAAGACTGTGGATACTCTTATGAGGCAGATAAGAAGGATAGAGAAGAAGCCTATCGCTCCCAAGTATTTACCAGAGGGTGCAAAGATTGAGCCTGCTACTCATGCACGGTGGTTCTCTGACCCACGCAGGTTCTTTTATGCGAAGAAGGCAGGTGATGTCATAGAGCCTGGCTATCAAGCCAGAGTGAAAATGACATTGGAAGCCAGTTACATTAAGAATTGGCTTACAACTACAGCAGCAGACCTTCACAGGCTGACTCACACTTCTGTCTCTGAGATAAATAAGGCTCGGCTAAGAAACAAACCCACTAAAGCTCAGTATAAATTAGCAAAGTTCCTTAACGAAGAACGTCCTGACTTTAGAAATGTGCCTGCTGAATTAAGACAAATCTATAAAGATTGTAGATACCTGTCAGATAATATGAGAAAGCGAGCAAATGTTGTCCTTAAGTTTTTAGATATGAAGGACAAAAACGGGAAGCCTATGGAGATTAAAAATCTTCCTGGTTATTTAACTCGCTTGCTTGACGTACAAGCCAGAGCAGCAAAGGGGGAGCACCCGTTTAATCCTAATCTTGAATACTGGATACGCAGAATCTCTCCTGATGACATTCATAACTTTACCAGACTTCATAGAACTCTCAAGACCAAGGAGTTTGAAGGATTGCTTATGAACCCATTTCAATGTCTGAATGCTTTAGTTGCTGCTGACCTCAAGACAATTTACCTTCAAGTCCCAAGTGTTCTTTTCAAACAGCAGATAAATAATCTTGCGGGAAGAGAAATATTACCTGCTAATATGAGGAAGGCATTAAAGAGTTGGATGGACATAGCCATTAAGGGTTATCCTGCTCCCTCAGATAAAATGACAGACGCTACATTGGCTCAGTTAAAAGTTCCTGCCTTTATGAATAAAGTCCTTGCCCCCTTTGGTCGCACATGGGGGGACAGGTCAATCAAAAATATCTCTGATGATTTGGGTCAGATAATCCATCTCTCTACTATATGGGGCAGAGTAAAACTTCCTGTCCGAAATCACACACAGAAACTTTTAGCTTTAGGGTTGACTGATACGTATTCCTTTATCAAAGCAACAGGTCCTGCCCCTCCTGAATGTTTAAGGATAATACAAAATAGTGATTTTTATAATATCTCAAGAGTAGCATATATGGAAAGCATCCCCACATCCGTGCTTGGGGCAGCAAAGAAGGCTGGTTTTGATTGGTATGGCCGTTCTCATGTAAGCAATGTAACCCACACAATGAAAGCAATGTGGCACAGTTGCCACAGGTTAGCACGAAGCAAAAACCCCACGTTCAGAGCATTCTGGCAGGATGTGATTAAGCATGAAAATAAATTAAAAATGGAGATGGAGTGGGGGGCAGACAGTTGTCAATATGCTTACTTCAAGCAAAGCGTTCCAGAATTATATCAATCTAAAACAGCATCTATATTTGCCAAGCTACAGTCATGGCCTATGAACTATGCCTTCAAGTACCATCGTGAATTACTTCACCGACTTGCTACAGGCAGGCCAGGGTGGGCTGGCAAGGGGCCATCTGTTCTTCCCTGGTCTTTAAGATTAGGTAGTGTCAGGCACTTAGTTTCATCAGCAATATTTATTGAAGCGTTAAGAAAAGGATTGGGATTAGATTACAGTAAGATAGCAGGGCTTGGAGTCCTACCTACACAACTCTCACCTACTGGTCAATTCATGACAGGACTTGTTCAATGGGCTGGTGCTGATACAGAGTGGGAAAAGGAAAACGCAAAACGAAAGATGGGCAATACTATCGGAGCGTTTGTCCCCACATCTGGTGCAGCACGTGACCTCACAAGGTTCTTAACAGGAGAAGCAACATTAGGAGAGACTGTATTCTATCAAGAGAAATAACCTTTGTGTATAATTTCTAATGGTTGATTTCCAATATGAAAGAATATAAAGTGTAAGCCAATGAATTTTCATATTACCTCCCCCTCCCCCGCTCTCGCGGGCTTTGCTGTTTATAGTTCTGTATACGAATACTCTGGGTCATCAAGTTTCAAGTCATTAATAATTTCTTGCTTTGTTTTGTGCCCACTTTCAAGCACTTCTTCCAAGTCGTGAATTGCAGCCCAGTATGCTGTTAGTGCTTCTGTTTCATTCATTTTCATTACTGCTCCCCTCCCCCGCCGTCCCCCCGCGCGCGCCGCGCCGGACGTGTGGGCGGGGGGCTTGCCGGTTCGGGCGTTGTTGTTGTAGTTGATTCCATTTTCCCTCCTCATTTTATTGTTCTGATTACTGAATCACTGTATATTCTTCAATGTCATAGGTTTTCTGG
>Ga0207997_1000925_pt1 | contig 15057 bp, 28 predicted proteins | sample AntAceMetag02UKN_FD_184777 | JGI IMG/M metagenome (GOLD analysis project Ga0207997, IMG submission 184777) | Saline lake microbial communities from Ace Lake, Antarctica - Antarctic Ace Lake Metagenome 02UKN (SPAdes) (version 2) | ecosystem: Environmental > Aquatic > Non-marine Saline and...
ACTTGGAGAACTAATTATTCAAATTATTATGATAGTTCAACAATCAATTCTTTAGTTTCTTCTAATGATACTTGGAGAACTAATTATTCAAATTATTATACTAAAACAGAATTAACAAATGGAACTTGGACATATTATAGTGATGAAGATTGGATAAATAAAAATAGTTCAAATGCTTTTATTTTTAATGATTCTAAATTAAAAACAACTTATTTTTTAGCAAGTACAATAGAAGTAATAACTGGAACAGGGGCAGGTGCTTTAGCAGATATTCAAACTTATAATAGAGTTACTTATAATGTTACAGAAGCAAATTCAGATTATGAATTAATAGTTAATTTTACAGGAATAACTGAATTTACAACATTATTAGTGAGACATAAAACTTCTGAAGTAGATAGTCATTCTACATCAATTGAAATCTGGGATTATAGTGATGGAGTTTGGGAAGGTTATGGTTTTTTATCAGAACAACTTACTTCTCAAATACAAACAATAGGATGTTATGATGATTTAGATCATATAAGTGATGGAGTAGTTAGTGTTAGATTTTATCAAGAAGAAGTAGGTAATGCAGGACATATTCATCAATTTGATTGGGTTGGATTAAGTAAAGGTTTTGGAACACCAGTTGGAACAGAAGTAGATCCTTATTGGACAAGTGAAAAAGGAGATTATTATAATGCTACAATGGTTAATCAATTAGTAATAAGTAATGATACTTGGAGAACTAATTATACAAGTTATTGGTTAGCAACTACAATAAATTCAATTCTTTCTGGAAATAGTACAGCTTGGCTGTCAACTTATAATGCAACTTATGATGCTTATGTTGATACTTGGAGTTTAAATTATTCAAATTATTATGATAGTTCAACAATAAATACTTTAGTTTCTTCTAATGATACTTGGAGAACTAATTATTCTGATTATTATGATAGTTCAACAATCAATTCTTTAGTTTCTTCTAATGATACTTGGAGAACTAATTATACAAGTTATTATGATAGTTCAACAATCAATTCTTTAGTTTCTTCTAATGATACATGGAGAACTAATTATTCAAATTATTATGATAGTTCAACAATCAATTCTTTAGTTTCTTCTAATGATACTTGGAGAACTAATTACTCAGATTATTATGATAGTTCAACTATTAATACTTTAGTTTTAACTAATGATACTTGGAGAACTAATTATTCAAACTACCTAACTAAAACTCAAATAGATTCTTATAATTATAATTCAACCTTTAATCAAACTTATGCAAATTATGTAATTGTTAACATTTCTAATTTAACTTATAATTGGAGAACAGAAAATAATGGAACTTTAGATTCATTAAATATTACTTGGTTAGATAATGTTGGTGGATATTTAAGTTTTAAATTAACACAATTAGAAACCTGGTTTACTGGAAAATTAACAGATATAAATAATAATATCAATCTTAATTTTACTGCTTCAAATATTTATTCAAATTCAATTATGTCAGGAAACTTAACAAATATTTTTACTCAAATTAATTTAAATAATACTAATGCTAAAACTTATACTAATTCTATTGTAGTAAGTAATGATACTTGGAGAACTAATTACTCAGATTATTATGATAGTTCAACAATCAATACTTTAGTTTCAACTAATGATACTTGGAGATATAATTCTACTTCATATTGGACATCTTCAATAATAAATACTATGGTTTCAGGGAATGATACTTGGAGAACTAATTATACTGATTATCCAACAAAAGCAAATATGTATGCTAATTTGTCAAACTATGATTTAAGTAATGGTTCAAGAGCATGGACAGGAAACCATAATGCAGGAGGATATAATATTTCAAATATAGATAATATAACTTTAAATTCAATTAATTTAAATTCTGGGGGGAGTATCCAATCTAATACAACTTGCGTGAGAATACAAGGGAGTACAAGTTTATTGGAGATTTGCTAAATGAATAAAAAAGCACAAAAAAGATTATTATATGGAATATTAATTGGGGTAGTTATAATTGGAATTATGTCTTTATATTTTGTTTCAGCAGATGTTTTTAAAAATATAAAAGAAGATTTAATTATTGATGAAACTACTTCAGATTATGGGAAGGTTATTATAAAAGATTGGAAAGGATTAGTTGATGTGGCTAGTTTAGAACTAAAAAAGAATACAGATATATGTGGAACAGATTGTTCAGCAGAAACAGAAATTATAATGTATAAAGATGGAATTTTAGTTGATGATGTTAAGTTTGTTGGTGGAGAAGTTAGTTCATATCAATTTTATGTTAAGACAGGAGAGAATAATATAGGAGAACCAATAAATGATTATGAAACAACTTGTAATCCTTTTACAAATATTAATGGAAGTAAAACTACTAATTGCATAAAAGAATTAGTTGGAAGTCATTATGAAACAGAATCTATCTGGGAAGAATATGAATTAGGAACAGAAGTTTTAGCAGGAACTTATTTAATTAAATTAGAAGGTGAAAAGGATTTTTATGAAGCAACAGATTGGCAAATTACATCACAAGGAAAATTAATAGATGAATGGGCAGATTGGGGAGCAGGTGGAACTATTGTTTATGATGGAGATTATGTAATACATACCTTTAGAACAAGTGGATTTTTTAATGTTACATCTTCTAATAATATATCTGTATTACTTGTTGCAGGTGGTGCTGGTGGTGGAAGTGGTGATACTGGAATTTCTGGTGGTGGTGGAGCTGGGGGTTTAATTTATAATGGAAGTTCAACTTTAACTGCAGGAAATTATTCTGTTATTGTTGGAACAGGCGGTGCTATTGGTGTAAGTGGAATAAATAGTAGTTTTAATGTTTGGAATGCAAAAGGTGGAGGTTTCGGAGGAATTGGAAGTCAAGGACCTGGTGCTGATGGTGGTTCTGGTGGTGGAGGTTCTTATAATGGGCATCCTGGAGGAATAGGATTTGTTGGACAAGGAAATGATGGTGGAAGTGGTGGTACTGGAAATAATGGCGGTGGCGGAGGCGGAGCTGGTGCTGTTGGAGGTTATGGGGCTGGTGGTATTGGAGGAGTAGGTGGAGTTGGATTACAATATTCTATTAATGGAAGTAATATATACTATGCTGGAGGCGGTGGTGGCGGTGGAACTTCTGCTGGTGGTGTTGGAGGATTAGGCGGAGGTGGACACGGTGGAAATAGAGCTGGTTCAGAAACAGCAGGAACTAATGGACTTGGTGGCGGTGGAGGTTCAGGAGCGATTGGAGGTTCTGGAGTAGTTATTATAAGATATGTTCCTATTTTGATAGTAAATTTAAATTCTCCTGCTGATAATAGTATTACAACAAATAATACAGTAACATTTAATTGTTCAGCAATATCATTATCAGGAACAATAGCAAATATTTCTTTATGGACTAATGTAACTGGAACTTGGGAAATAAATGAAACTTTGGATTTTAATGGAAATACAAAAGAAACTGCAATATTCACAAAAAATATTCCAATTGGAACTTATTTATGGACTTGCCAGGCATTTGATAGTAATGGAAATTTTAAAATAGGAAATAACAGAACTTTAATTATTAATAGAATATATGAAAATTCACAAACTTATAATAATCAAACTTATGAAACATCAAATGAAATATTTATTATTAATATCTCTATAAATGATATAGCAAGTTTGACTGCAGCTAATTTAATTTATAGTGGAACAAGTTATGCAGGAACTAATTTAGGTTCTGGGATTTGGAGTAGGACCTTAAATATTCCTCTTGGTTCATCAAACAAGAACTTTTATTGGAGTTTTACTTATGCAGGAGATATAATTAATTCTACAACTAAAATACAAATAGTTAATTATACTCATTTAGCATTATGTAATGCTACTTATACTGTTCCTTATATTAATTTCACATTTTTAGATGAAGCAGCTTCATCAATAATTAATGCAAGTGTTGACTTAGCAACCTTTGATTATTGGTTAGGTTCTGGGGCAGTTACTAAGGAATATATTTTCCAAAACACAACAGATAATTTTAATTATGCTTTTTGTTTTGCTCCAGCAGATAAACCTCTAACAATTGATGTGGATTTTAAGTATTCTAAAACTAGTTATCCTCAAAGAACACATATTTATGATGATAAAGCATTAACTAATTCAACGACAACTAAAGTTTTATATTTACTTTCAAGTACAGATGGAATTTATAGTACAATACAATTTTTAGATGCTGCAACAAATAATCCTATTTCAGGAGTAGAAGTAACTGCGGAAAGAGAAATACTTGGAACTTGGACTTTAATTAATCAAGGAATAACTGATGCCGCAGGTGCAATAACTTTTTGGGTAAATCCTGATTATGAACATAGAATTACTGCAACCAAAACAGGATATGCTAATGTTCAAGAAACCATAACTCCAACACAAACCTCATATACTATTTTTATGGGAACCTCTGCTACGGTTGTTATTCCTGGTTATATTTATAAAGATATTAGATATGTTACTTATCCTGCATCTGGAAGATTAAACCCAAATACGATTTATACTTTTGGATTTAATGTAAACGCTACGGGGGGAAATATTGTAAGTTGTAGAATAGATATTAAAAATTTAAGTCTAAGTACAGTTGCTACTTCTTCTGTTGGTTGTGGTGCTAATGGGGGAAATATAAGTGTATCTTATAATGTTGGGAGTAATTCAAAATTATTTGGATATTATTATGTTGATATTGGTGATGGATTAGAATTGTTTAAAGCAAATGATGCTTGGTATGTTGAATCCTTAAATATAACTTCTACAGGAGGATTAATTGATTTTTTTAATTCTTTAGGAGATTTACCTGAATGGGGGGATACACATAATAGGCAGGAGTTTTCAAAGGTTGTGTTTTTCTTTTTTATAATGGTATTAACAATAGGGGTATTTACTTTCTTTTCAGGGTATGAATTATCAAGTCCAGGGGCTGCCTTAATATTTGTTTGGGCATTTATTGCTTTTGGTTCTGTTTCTGGAATTATTGGAATAGAAGGATTAACACCTTATGATTGGTGGAACCAGTATGTCTTTTTTATGATTACTAGTTTTTTGTTTTTTGGTTTTATACTGAACAAAATTAGGAGAGATAATATGTAATGGCAAGTAAGATAATATATGTATTAGTTGCGATGGCAGTATTGAATTTAGCATTGCTTATATTTTCATGTTCTGCGTGGGATCCTGAAACAGGAGAATGTGCAGGTCGTTTAACTTCTGATGATAATTCCACAATATGGGGTTTAATGTCAAACCCAACAACTGTTGGAGATAATTTTTGGCAAACCTTGTTTGGTAGTGGGTGGGGGTTATTGGCAGCAATAGGGGTTGTAGGAACCGCAGTATTAGTTGGAACAACTGTTTTTGGAAAAAATATAGAAACTACAATTTATATCGCAATAGGATTGGTTTTAGCTTCCGCAGTTTATCCTGTAATTAAATTATGGCAAATGATTGATGGATTAGGAATGGTTGGAGATGATATGACTAGAATGGTTTTAGCAATAGTAATAGGTTCAACTATCTTTATTACAGTGGTATTTACAGTTGTGGATTGGAGTCGTGGTAGGGAGTAAATGATGAAATTAAAAGATATTAAAAAAATGGATTTAAATAAATTTAAGGAGAGAATAAAATGGCTGTAGAATATGCAATACTTGATTTGTATCATTTATTTGTAGAAGTCTTATTTGGACATTTCATATTAGCTTTAATTGGAATAACAGCAATATTTGCTCTTTTATGTTTTATGTTTAGAATGTCTATGTTCTTAGCAATTATAATCTCAGGGTTATTTTTATCAATTATGTTAATAGGATATTTAGGAAGCATAGCTGCAATATTTTTATTCTTTTTTAGTGCAACATATTTCACATATTCAATTGTAAGGTGGACCCAAGGGTATTTGGCAGCCTAACAGAATGATAAATATAAAACAAATGAAAGGAGGAAAAAAATAAAATGGTAAAGCTAAAAGCACAAGAATTAATTGAAGGAGTAGAATTAAAGGAGAGATTGTCTAGTAAGGAGAGGAGAAAATTATTAAGAGATGTTTCTGAAAAGGTAGAAAAAGAAAAACAAAAACAAAAAGAAGCAAAACTAAAAAGAACAACAAAATTAGTCAAGGTTAGAGGAAAGAAAGGAAAAGTTACAACAAAAAGAGTTTCTATGGGAGAATATAGAAAGTTAATGGTTAAAGGAATATTTAAAGGAAAGTCTGAAAAGAAAGCAGTTAAAAAAAGAGAGAAGGCAGTTAAAGGAGTTTTAGGAGCTTTTGGAATTATTCAAGGAAAAGCAAGTGGCGGAGGAGCAGGAAGACCAAAAGGAACTTATAAATATGGTATGCCTATTCATCTTTATAAAAAGATGCAAAGAGATAAGAGATTAGCATATCAAAGATACCAACAAGAACGACAGATGAAGTTAAGTTCAAAAGGATTTACCCCTGAACAAATTCAACAATTACAGCAACAACAAGCAATTAGGGAAATACAAGAACCAGAAGGTGAAGAAGAATATGAAGATGAAGACTATGAAGAAGACTATGAAGACTATGAAGAACAACAAGTTCAACAAGTTCAACAAAGACCTCCACAAAGAAAAGGATATGGAAGGATTCTACCAAGAAGTCAACAAATAAGACCTGGACGTTCTGTAGCAGATGATGAATTAGATTTCACACAATGGGGTGCAGAAAAAACAATTTCCCCAAGAACTCAAAGAGTTTTAGATACAATTAGAAGAATTCAAAATAAAGGAAAGAGGGACAATATTGAAACTCAAAGAAGGCATAGAGAAAGAAGAATGGTTTCAGAAAGTACAAACCTTTTAAGGGCACACGAAAATATGATTAATCCAACTATGGATTTTACAGGAGTTCCAGAAGATAATATATTAAAAGCAAAAAATGTATGGAAACATAACCCTGAAAATAATATATTAAGAAAAAGAAGGAATTTACTTGATGCTCGTTCATATGGGAATCAATTAAAATTCTTTTGAAAGGAGGTTAAAAACATGGTAGATTACACAATACTAAAAACGCAATTAAGGCAGAAACAAACAGAGTTGGGGAAACAACAAATTATTAAAATTCCACAGATGAAGTTAAGAATGGGAATTCAGGGACGACCCCAAAGGCAAGAGGTGGCTATCTTCAACAGAAGATTAAGAGATCAACAAAAAGGTTATGAAAAACAAATCAGGGCGATTGATAAATACCTTTTACTTAAAGCAGAACAAGATAAAATAATTTTAGGCTTAAGTTCAAGCTCTGGTGAAGACGAAGAGATTCCAACATATCCAGCCATCCCAACACCAACAACAACTTTTTTTGAAGCTCCTAATTTAAAAAGATTAAGAAGTAGATTTAAAAGAAAAGAAAAATTTATTTAAAAGATTAATAAAAGGAGGTAAAATAAAAGATGCCAGCATATAATCGTACAGGACCTGAAGGTAGAGGTCCAAGAACTGGAAGAGGATTAGGAGATTGTAAACCAGAATTTGATCCAGAAGATGAACCAAAAAAACAAGATGAAGAGTTTAAGGAGGATATTGAATATCCAAGATTTAGATATGGATTAGGAAGGGGAGGATTTCCAAGAGGAATGGGAAGATTTCCAAGAGGAAGAGGTTTTAGATTTATAGATTAAAAAGTCAAAAAGGAGGTTAAACAAATGAGTACAACAGCAACAATATTAGGAATTGTTCCTGGTTTACAGGCAACCGCATTAGTTGGGCATAACTTAAAAGATATAGATTATTATCTTGACCCAAAAAAAAGAAAGAAAAAGAATGGAACTAAAAGAATAGTTAAAACAGGAGTAACAAATCTTATGGCAATCCCGATGATAGGTGTAACCGCATCAATGGTTAGTGCCGTAGATTAAAGGGAAAGACTAAAAAAACATAAGGAGGTGAATAAATGAAAAAACAAACTAAATGGATGAAACACTTAATGGGAATTAAAAATAAAAATCCTAAAAAATCATTAAGTGAATGTATGAAACTTGCATCTAAAACTTATAAGAAATAAAAAGGTGTAAAATGTCAGAGAAAAAAATATTTTACATATTTGGAATTTTACAAGCAATAATCTTAGGATTAATCATCTTCTTCATATTAGGAACAACAAGTATTGGAAAAGATACAAATATTCTTTTAAGTGTTTTATTTCCAGTATTTACATTAATTATTGAATATATGATTTATTCAAAGAAATAAAAGGAGGTTAAAATGCCCCAGACAAAAGAATTTATAAAATTAAAAGAAGTAGTTAAAGGAGAATATTTTGGGAAGAAAGTTCCAAAGAAATATCAAGGTAAATATGGAAAAGTATATGGACTTAAAGATGTTAAAAGTCTTGCCTTTGCCATTGCTAAATCAAAAAAGATTAAGATTCATTAAATTTAATTATGAAGTATTTAACTATAAAGTAGTTAATAAAACATACATTTAAATATAGAAATATACTAGTAAAAGTAGATATATATCAGAAACCCTTTAATGGGGAAAATAAAAATTTTTAAAAATAAAAGTGAAGTAGAATTCTTAGATAATCTTATGAAATATAATCTTTTTTTTAATTGTATTGAAAGGAGGTATATTTAAATGGTAAATTCAAGTGCTAGTAAATTAATTGCAGGATTTATATTATTAATTATAGGAATAGTTCTTATTTCACAGGTGGCAATACAGGGACAAGTAGTAACTGCTAAAAAAGGAAGTTCAAGTGAATCTCAAGCTTTATCAACAAATGGAACTCAGCTTAATATTACAGGAATGGAAAATGCCGATTATACAATAACAAATGCTCCAACAGGTTGGAAAGTTTTAGATTGTCCAATCACAAATTTTGTTCTAGCAAACGCATCAGGTTCAACCTTAGTAGAAGATACTGATTTTGTTTTTGATGAGGCAACAGGTATTTATAGTTTAACAAAAACAACATTAACTATATCAACACTCTATCCAATAAATACATCTTATGCAACTTATACTTATTGTGGTGACGATTATATGAACTTGTCTTGGGGAAGAACAGGAATTAATTTAATTCCAGGATTTTTTGCTATAACTATGTTATTAATCTCAGTAGGATTGTTTTATAGTGTTGCTAAAGAAAACGGAATAATTAAGTAGTTTTTTATTTTATAAATAAGAGGAAGGAAATCATTAAAATTTCTCTAAGGAGAAATCTTGTGAACCCTTATGGGGTTTACCAATAATGATATTCCTCTAATTTATTTATTTTTATTTTTCTTAATAATTTTTCATAGTTATATTCAAAAATTTTATATTTTTGTTTATAATCAGAATTAGTTTTTTCTATTAATTTTAAAAGAGATTCGTAATCTTTTTTAAGCATTTTAAATCTATTGTTTGGTCTTGAATTTTTTATTTTTTTAAGGTGGTTTAGATATTTTTCATAATCTTTTTGATTTAGAATATATCTTGGAGATTTAATACTTTTTGTTTTTTCTATTAATTTGTATTTTATAAATTCATCAATTATTATGTTATAATCTTTTTTTGGTATAAAATATAATATCTTTTTTAATTTTCTTATAAAATAGATGTATGGAATTTCTCTATTTGTTCCAAAGGTATCATATAATTCTTTTGAGATTTTTAAATATACAAAAGGAACTATTTCAATATTGTCCATTACCTTTTATAGATATATTAGAAATATTATTAAATTGGAATGAATTTTTGATATAATCTTGCCTTTGATTTAATTGATTGTTACAATAATTTTCATCTTCATAATAATCAACTATAGCTTTTAAATCAGATTTATAAGCATAAGCAGAAACAAGTAACATAATTATAATAAATAAAGTAATCCAATCTTCAAAAGTTGGTTTTCTGAACAGATTTTTCCAATTATTAATCCCTGGTTTAATTTTTATTTCAGAGTTACAATATTTACATCTTCTTGTTTTTTCTTCCATTTTTATTAAAGATTATTCACAAATAGGACATAAATAAGATTCTACTTCTTTCTTATTACTCCCATAAAAGTTATGACATTTATCACATTTATAGGTATAATTATAATATTCGTTTAAATCTTTTTTAGTTGTCTTTACAAAATTCTCTTTTTTTAATATATCTTTTTTATTCATTTTATTTAATAAGTAATTACATCTTCTATTATAACAGATTCAGATGCTTCCTTTCCTTTTAGGAATATCCCCCTTATTCCACGACCAATTAAGATAAATAAACTATCTATTGGTTCTTTTAATTTTGAATAAAATAATCCAACAAAAAATATCACTATAAGTGCAGGAATTGCTAAATTTAATACTGAACTAAGTTCCATCTTATTTTTTTATTGGATTAGAAGATTCTGTTTCTTCTATTTTTTTATATAAAAGTTTACATCCCTTACTTTTTGCATCTCTAATTATTATTTTAGATAGTTCTTCATCTGTTTTAGCAGAATCATATTCTGCTTGTTCCTTATTATTAAGTTTAAACATTTCTATAAGAAAATGAGGAAATTTTCCTCTAGAGAATATTATTTTTTTTATAAACTCTTTATCTTTAGGAACACATTGAATCCACTTACGCCACTTTCTATCTGTGTATTTTATTATTTTATCTTTAATCGCAAAATTAAGGATTTCTCTATTATATATGAATGAAATAAGTATCATCTTCAATTTATTCACTAAGTATTAATTATCCCTTTAATTCCTGATAATCATCAATAAAACTCTTAACAACCACGAATTGTAGTAATAAAACCACTACTTGTATTGGAATTCTTATGAAATTATTAGGAACTGAAGCAGACATTGCTATAATCAAAGAAGGGATCATAATAATAAATAATGTTAAAAACCCTTTATCTCCTGGTTTTTTTGGTAATTCTTTAGAATCTTTTCTTTCTTCTACCATTTTAACTTTGAGATATTTCTATGTTGTTTAACTTATTTAATATTTCTGCAAGGACAACATAAACCTCATTCCCCACAGGGACATTTGTTTCTGTATCCATTATTCCTTTTTGAGCTTGAACTCTATAAGCAGTATACCTAGATTCTGGTGCTTCCTCTACAGGAACTTCTGTTTTTGTTTCCATAGCCTTTTTTTTATTTACAACCTTTTTAGGCTGGATTTTAGTTGGTTCTGGAATAACCTCTTCCTCTTCAGCAATATCTTCATAATCTTCTTGTTCTGGATCCATTATATCTTTTTAACCCCCTTTCAGTTATTTGATTTTAAATCTTCTGGTTTAATTTGTGAAGTTGTTGTTTGTGGGAAAGGATCTTTAGTCCCAAAATTCCCAACTATCTCTTGGGTTTCCCTTAATGATTGATATTGTTGAAAGGTTGTTATTAAATAACTAAAGAGAAATATAAACCCACATAGGACATTAAAAGTAGTCATTCCCTTAAACCACCAGCTAAAAGTTGTAAATGCTATTGTATAAACACCCATTAACATCATTCCAATTAATAAGAATAACATACTTAACATTGAAGCTTCCATCTGGGTCCTATCATCAATCAGACTCATAAACTTTGCCATAGGGCTAGGGATACAATAATTATATGATTTTTTATCTTTTGGTTTTTGTTTCATATTATATTCCCCATTCTTAACATACAATCAGTTACAGTTATCCAAATTATAGATTTAAATACAAAATAATAAATAGGAATATTAGGTAAGTTTAATAAATTTTTCCAAAATAATAAATAAGTAAATATTATTATTGTAATAGTATAAAGTATTATAGGAATCCAATCAATCTTTTCTTTTTTATTCTTATTTTTATATGGAATTCCTATATTCTTTTCATTAGGGAATTTTATATTTTTAAATCTTTTTCTTAATTTAATTATATTCAAAATAGATAATAATGACAAAATAAGTCCTATAATAAAGATTCCAAGAAATACCCATAAAAAATAACTTTTATATCCTAAAAAATATAGGATTGTTGTTAATATAGAAAACCAAACCATAGTAATCCCTTTACTAAATATCATCCCAAAACTTAATACTTCTTTTAAATCTTCTTTAGTAAATAATTTTTTATCTTTTGGTTTTTGTTTCATTTTCCCCCCTCTTTTTTAGTATTGATAGATAAAAGAAAATTAATCCAAATATTATACATAATATATTTTTCCAATTAAATCCAAAAAAATCATAATGTCTTATTCCTACTGTTAAAAATATTAATCCCATACCTAACAGGATAAGATCTACTAATTCTACTTTATGTTTACTTCCTTTTTTATCTTTTGGTTTTTCTTTAGTTTTTTCTTTCATTTTTCTTCCTCTTTTTTAATAAATTTTTAAATTTAAGATAGTTTGTAAAGAAACTTATTAGACTATAGAAAAAGATCATAAATAAAACCCCTATAAATAACCAGGAATTTATCATTAAAGAAGACATTAAAGCAATTATTATAAATAATCCAAAAAGACTACTGGTTATTGAACTAATACAAATATGTTCTTCTTTTGTTAAACGTGTTTCTTTATTTTTTACCATCCTATCTCCTTTAAATAATATCTATGTTCATCATAAGTTTCTCCAATTTTTGTTGTACTTTCTCTAACTATATAAGATGTTTTAATCCCATCTTCAATCTTAAAACAAGTCATACTAAAGAAAAAATTAACCTCATTTTCTACTTCATAACCTAAATCTTTACAAAACTCAACTTTATCTTCATTACTTCCACCTTTTTCTAAAGTATAATCAAAATACAACCACCCAAGAGCTAATACTACAAGTAATAAAAGTATTCCTGACATAATAGTCCCTATTCCTTTTTTATTCATTGTACAGGTCCCCCTGTAGGTTTAAGTGCACTCCATATCAATACTATTGCTATTAAAACTGTAATTATTGAAACAACCCACCAATAAGTGAAGGGTTTTAATACTACTCCTACAATAGACAATATTATTAATAAGATACCTAAAATTAAATTAATCAATCCCATTATTTTTTACCTCCTTTTAATATGAATTCCTTGGTTTAAATTGAGTATATATTACTACTATTCCTATTATAATCATTACTACGCTTGATATAAACCACCACCAGGACATTATTCCATAGATTAGGGGTATCATAGCCCAGATTATTAATAACACTGCTCCTATTAAATCTACAATCATTTTTTACCTCCCTCTGCAAGGTAATCATTTATTGCTTCTATTGAAATAGATTGTTGTAATTGTTTATTATAAAGCCAAGCTAATCCACATACAATTAAACCTATCCCAACATATACTAAGGCCCTATCCAAATCAGGGTATAATAAAAAATATCGTATAGATGAGAATAAGGCAAAGACAATACCAATTATATATCCTAATAATGACCAATTACTTATTTTTTTCATTTTTTTATCCAACCTATTCTTTCTTTCCAAATTTTCTCTTCTTGTTCTTCATTTTCACATTGAGATATTAGTATCCAAAATTCTTCATTTAAGCTTAAAATATTATTTAATTTATTTACTATTTCATTAACCTTTTCTTTTGGTTCTAAATTTGAATTTTTAAGTTCTCCTATCAAATTAAGTAAAAGAAGTTTTGAATAGATTTTTGTTGCACAATAATCACATAAAGGATTTTCTTCAAAATCTTCTTCTTTACCACATTCTCTACATTTTTTTATTGTCATTCTACTTATTTTATCTTCCCTCATAACCATTTAATTTTAACCAAATCTTTTCAGTAGTTTTCTCCATACTCTCATTATTCATAATCGCAATAATTGGAGAAACTATATAACAAAAAGGAAAGGCAATAAATGCTAAACTTTTTTCCATTAGTAATCTTCACCTCCGCCAATAAAATATCCGACTCCAAATCCACACACTGCCATTGCAATAAATCCTAAAAGGAACGCCCATTTGAAGGAACAAGTTAAAGTTGTTGTAATCAAATAGGCCAACCCTGTTCCTATGCCTGCAAATATCCAGTTAAAGGGTAATCCTCCTTCTTCAGCTAACCATTTACGAGCAAACATAATTATAAAAGCAAGGATTACTAACCCTAACCAAGCCATTGAGAAACTACTTAAGACTCCCATTTCAAATCCAGTCCCAGTCATCATAGAACAACCCATCTATAATTATTTAAGAATTAAAAATTCCTTAAGAATTAAAAATTCTTTAAAACTCCCCCTTTTGTGACTGTCTTTTTATTCTTTATACAACCCATTTTCATCCTGTTCGTCTTCTATTACTTTATAAAGTTATCCTACGACTTTATAATAGTAACAACTAAAACAAAAGAGACTATTTAAATCTTTCCCACCACTAAATAGTGGTAACAAATATAATTTATACAATCTTTTTTCCTTTTTTAAGATTATCTTTGATTAATAACCATTGATGGTTTTTTGGATTAAAGGCTTTTTTAATCTCTTTTAAATTTTGAGTTCCATCTTCATTTACAAAATTAAAGGAAGATAATGGTTTAATATGATCAATATGATATTTAGTAATCTCTTTTGGAAAAGGTTTTAAATGTTCAATTATTTTTTTATAATCAATACCATATTTAGATGATTTCCAAATCTTTTTAGTTTTTATAAAGTGATTAAATGCTCGGTTAACATTACTTCTTAATCTCATATTGATATTGAATAAATCATCTTCTTTATATCTTTTTTTCTGCCATTTACTAAATCTTTTCCTACGGTGTTCTTTAACTTCTGGTCTTTGATAATATTCTTTTTTTCTATCCTTTACTTCAGGTCTTGAATCATACTCTTTCTTTTTAGCTTTTACTTCAGGTTTTTGATTATATTTTTTTATCCTGGCTTTAACTTCAGGCCTTGAATTATATTCTTTTTTTCTAGCTTTATATTTAGGACTTTGATAATATTCTTTTGCTTTAGATTTATTATAATATTGTTTCTGTTTAGATAATCTATTAAGTCTCTCTAATTCTTTATTTTCATATTCATTTAATCTTCTTTTAATTTCTAGGTCATTAAGTTGTTCTTCACGAAATTGTTTTACTTCTTTATCTGAAAAG
>Ga0207997_1000929_pt1 | contig 15032 bp, 15 predicted proteins | sample AntAceMetag02UKN_FD_184777 | JGI IMG/M metagenome (GOLD analysis project Ga0207997, IMG submission 184777) | Saline lake microbial communities from Ace Lake, Antarctica - Antarctic Ace Lake Metagenome 02UKN (SPAdes) (version 2) | ecosystem: Environmental > Aquatic > Non-marine Saline and...
TGTGATTTAACCTTGTTTGATTATTCATGTGGTTTTTCCCTCCCTCATATTTATTAAGATATATATACTATAGCATATACTTATTATGTTAACAATAGGTAAATAGGTTTTGCTTTACTCAAGTAGGTGTGTAGTATAATGGTTTTATATGAAGAAGAAACTAAACAAGGGTATAAAAAAGGGGGATAAGTTAGTGTTAAAGGGTGTTGTTAAGGTGGATAGATCTAGTGTAACTTGGAATAAATTCCGTGAGACTGATAAGGTGAGCAAACTACCAATGACTAAGAAAAGATTAGCGATGATTAGACAATCTGTTAATGCTTTACTTGAGAGCAACGGTAATAAATTGATGGCTAGTGAGCTTTTAAATATAAGCGAAAGAGCTCTTTATAGTCGTTTCCAACGTTACCCAGTGATACTAAAACAAGTCGAAGAATTTAATAAAATGACAGTTAAATTAGCTAGAGAAAAGCTCAATTCTAACGCATTAATAAGTGCCAATGAAGTTATTAAAATAGCTAGTGCTGCTAAATCAGATAATACACGATTAACTGCTAACTTGGAAGTATTAGATAGAGCTGGTATAGCTAAACCCCAAACTAACAATAATATCCAAGTGAATGTATTAAATAAATTGAGAGAAGATATTAAGGAGTTTGATATATAACTGTTGTTCTCTCTTGAGGTAATACCCACCTCCCTACTTAAGTGGATGTTAAAGTGAGTATAAAGGTACGACCGTATCTACACACGTAACACTCATTACTTTCTACATTATATCCCATAATATAGGTACCATACTAATAGTACTGTACTACTACTGGAATATATCTCGGCTCGTTCTCACTCGCCTTGTCTTATAACTTATCTTAGAGCTACTGGAAGGGTCTCCCCCCCTTGTTGAGTTGAATATCACATTAAGAATTTACTTAAGGCTCGTTAGAAACATTACTTTCTAAGTCGAAGCCACCTAGCTCTTATTGCTAGGGGGGAAGGGGCTACAAATTCTCTAAGCCTTTTCCTTCCACTTTCCCACAAGTCCTTAGTTAAGCAGTGTTTTGTTCTTATCTTGTCGCTCCTGGAATCCTGTCCAGGTCATCTAAGGTCTAATCACTTTTCTGTGCACCGATCTGATTAGTTTAACTCCCAATCGGTATTAATTATCTGTACTCTCTTTTTAACATTTATAACCATAGGTTTGCAAGCATAAAAAAAAGAGCTCTTGATTAAGATGTCTAGTGTTTAGTGTTGATTAGATCCTAAACATCTTAATTAAAAACTCTTTATCTAACCAACAAATTAATTATAAAACATATACCCCCGCTTTGCAATAGGTACCATCCAAGGTAGTACTGTGCTTTTATTAAAGCACTGGCCTATTAGGCAAAGTCTAATAGTACTGTACTAAGGTATGTTAAAATACCAATGTGGCATTTAAAGCTGGTTATAAACAATTCATTGAGAAGTATTTTAAAATAGTTGATAAGAACTTAGACAATATTCCTTTCATTTTAAACAAGATACAGGACAAGTATTTACTAGAGGATTCTAGCGGGGCTTATGATGTTATCTTAAAAGCGCGTCAGCAGGGATTTTCTTCTATTATCCTGGCTATATTTACAGTTGATTTCTTATTAAAGCCTAACACTCGTAATATTATTGTTGCAGATGAAAAAGAAAACGCTGAGGAGATGTTAGACAAGGTCAGGTATTACATTGAAAGCTATGAGCAGATTAGAAGGATAAAGATCCCATTTAGATATTCCAGCAAATACGAACTTTATAACGACGCTATGAAAAGCAGATATACTATAGGTACGGCTCAGAAGGCACAATTTGGTCGTTCTAAGACTGTCAGCAATCTACATTTCTCTGAGGCTGCTTTTTACCCTAATATGGATAGCTTGTTAGCTGGGGCAATGCAAGCAGTTGTTCCAACAGGCAGGGTTATTATTGAAACCACCGCTAATGGTTTTAACCAGTTTAAAGAGTATTGGGATAAAAGTGTTAATGGCGAAACAAGCTTCAAGGCTATTTTTTACAAAGCTAGTGATTTTTATAGTAAAGAGTTTTTAGAAAATAAAAAACGGGAGTTGCAGAGGCAATATCCACAGGAGTATCCAGAAACTCCAATTGAAGCTTTCATTACTAGTGGTGAATGTTTCTTTAGTAGCGAAGCTTTAGAGTATTATAAAAATCAGATAGTTCCACCTGGAGAGTTCAACTTATGCTAACCGATACAATAAGACAATATAGAGATATAGAACAAGGTGAATTTTTTTTAGTTGGCGTAGATACTGCTGCTGGTGGCGTAGATTACTGCTCTGCTCAATTCTTTTCCGCTGATAAATTAGATGTGCCCTTGGTTTACCATGAGAAAACGCTCGGAACTAATATGACACCAATTGTTTTAAAATTACTAGAAGAAATCTATGATATTACTGGAGTAAGACCAGTGGTTGCCTTTGAGAGAAACAATGGTGGGGTATTTGAAATGGAGAGATTAGCTAGTTTAAATAAGATGCAGAAATTTATAGTCTTTGAAATGTATACTTATGGCAAGTTAAGAAACGATACTAGAAGAAAATTGGGTTGGGATACTAACAGTGCTACTAGACCGAAGATGCTGGCAGATTTAAAAGATGCCGTTGATAGAAGATTAATCCAGATACATGATTACAAAACTATCCAAGAGATGTTTTCTTTTGTTACTGTCCAAACAAGCACTGCTTGGAAAGCTCAGGCTGAAAGAGGCGCACATGATGATCTTATAATGAGCTTAGCAATAGCCTGGCAACTATACCAAACAGAAAAAAGGCCAGGAGGTTTGTTCAAGAAAAGAATAATATCTTTAAACAAATTTAGGAATAGAAAATGGAAGATAGGATAAAGGAGCAAATTATTAAAACAGTATCTATAACAAAGATGATGTATGGATGGACTAAGTATGGCGGAAGAAATTACGGGATAGTTAAACATGGTGGAGGATGGTTTTGCCAGGCATGTGGAGAGAAACAGCCAAAAGAAGCTCCAGCTTATATGTTTTGTATGGATAATGGTAAGTTTAGGGAGTTTGTTAGGCTTTGCTCTTGTTGTGAAAATGTGGTTAAAGTAAAAAAAGTGGTAAATTTCCAAAAATTAAAAGAAATTGTGGAAAAAAAGGAGGTTTAGGAAATAAATTCCTCTTGTAAACCTCTTTTGAAAAAAATTAGAATCAGAATATGGAAGAAAACAAAAACAAACGCAAAAAAACAGTAAGCCAAAGAGAAGATAAGCTATTAAAAGAGCTAGACTCGCATTATCAGAAGTGGAGTGAGGATAATGACCAAAGAAGGACTAGAAAAAACGGCTGGATTGATATAACTAGAGCTTATTGGGGAGAATTACCAAAAGATTGGCCTTTTATCTCAAGAACTACTGACCCTAGAATTAGAACCTCAGTTATAGAAAAAGATGCGCGTCTTTTAAATAAAAAACCAAAAGGTAGAGTTGTCCCAAGAGGAGAAACCTCTGATATGATTAAAGCTGAGATCCAAAACATGATTTTATCTAAACAATGGGATAACGCAGATCATGGTGGCTCGATGCAAGAGAAACTAGTTATATCTTCACAAGATACCAGATTATATTCGACTAAATTTGCTTATGTTCCATGGATTGAAGAAAAAGACCAAGATGGTAACTTTAAATTTGTTGGTAATGAAATGATTCCTTGGGATATTAGAGATTGCGGTATGGATTTTAACGCTAGCCATATAAGAGATGCTAAATGGTTCCAACATAGAAAATGGATGTTTGTAGAAGATATGGAAAATGAGAATAAAGCCTCTGGGAAAACTATCTGGAAGAACCTAGGCTTTGTTAAATCACAATTAGCTAATGATGCACAAATTACTTCTGATAAAAGAGATAATGAGAGAGTTAGCACAGTTAGATCAATTCAAGGACTTACTGATCGTGTTGGAGATGATGAAGCTTATCCAGTATTATTAGTTATTACAGAATATAGAGAAGATAGATGGATTTCTTTTGTTCCTAGATTTAATACTGTTGTTAGAAATATTAAAAATCCTTTTAAACATGGGAAGATTCCTGTAGCTCAACTTAGATACTATCCAATTCAAGATGATGCTCTAGGAGAAAGCGAAGTTGAAAGTGTTTTATCTTTATGGAAAGGTATCCAAGCAACTGTGTGCGGTTTCTTAGATGAAATGATCTTAAAAATGCGCCCACCTCTAAAGATTATAGAAAATAAGGTTAGATTAGAAACATTAGAGTATGGACCAGAAGCTCAATGGCTAATGGATACTCCAGATGCAGTTACAGAGATGCGAAGTAATGGTGAAGCTCAAAGATGGTTCCAAACAAGTTACTCGGCGTTAGTTAGTGCTTTTAATACTGCTATGGGTGATATGAGTCAGGGTGTATCTAATATAGAAGCATTTTCTGGAGAGAAAACTGCTACTGAGGTTAAACAATCTGCTAAGCAACAAAACGCTAGAGATCAGCGTAACCAAAATGAAATGTCAGATTTTATTACCGATATTATGAGAATGTGGATTAGTAATAATAGGCAATTTTTATTTAGTAATGAGGATAAAGAATGGCTAACATATAAACTTGTTGGGGCAGAAGCCTATGAGAAGTTTAAAAAGATGAAGCTTGCTGATATGGAATTAAGTGATGAAGGAATGGTTTTAGTTCAAGATGTAATGAAGCAAACTAATTATAAAATGTCAGATAGAGAATTAGCAGATATTGTGGAAGCTGCTAGTATTCCTTCTAATCCTATGGTAGAAAACCCAGATGAAAAGAATATTGATAAACTAAGGGTGAGACCTAAGTTGGAAATTAATGAAGATCAAGATACTGCTGATATTTATGTAACACCTATAGATTTTGATGGTGATTATGATTTTATTCTAGATGTTAAATCTATGGAAATGGGTTCTGGTTTTGAATATATCCAATCAAGACAACAAGCCATCCAAATGATGACTGACCCTTCAATTCAAGGAATGTTACAATTAGAGGGATGGAAACCAAAAGTAAAAGATTTAATTGTTTCTATATTAAATGAGGGAGGTCTAAATGATAGCCAAAAATATTTTGAAAGGGCAGAAGATCCAGCAGTTCAAGAAGGAGCTGCTCAGGCAGGAGGCGCTACTGCGAATCAGCAAGCAGGAGGAGTACCAAACGTACCTGCTCCCCCTTCTAACTCTAGCCTTGAACAACAAATGGCTAGAACCTAGTGAGTTTAAAACTCAAGAAGAATTTTTTAAAGCCTACACAGAAGCTCATGGTAGAGCTATGGCTTATAAAGAGATTATAGATTTAGTTGGTGGCAGTGAATCTAAAATAGCGTCAATTAAAAAGGCTATAGATAATTCTGGTAAAAGCTATGAAATCTAAATATTTTTTTAAACTACATGGCCAAGATCTTGATAAAGAGGTAGAGGATTTTGATTCTTATCAAGAAAAAACTAAGATTAATAACGAAAAATGCCCTCATAAAGATGTAAAGATTGTTGGCAAAGAACTCAAGTGTTCTTGCGGGGCTTCTTGGTCTGGTAATGCTAGACAACTGCAACAATTTTACGACCTTCTAAAAAATAGGACTTGAAAACCTCCCAAGACATTCTTTAGTATGTGCTTTAAGTCGTGGTGCGATGCTCCCACCATAAACTGAGCAGAATATAAAATCGACTTAAGGAAAGGGTACTTCTATGATTGAAGATACCAACGTGCAGGATAAAACAGTGGAAGGAAAACCAGAACCAGATTTGCACACTGAAACTAAACCAACAGAGGAAGCTAATCTCCCCGAAGGCACGAAGGATAGAACTAAAGAGCAATTCGATAAACTCTTGAAGTCTAAACAGGAAATGGCTGCAAAGCTAAAGGCTTACGAGGATAAAGAAAAAACTAAATCTGTCTTAGACAGTCTTACTCCCAAAAGTAACCCAGTCGCTCCTAATCCAACACAGGATGGTTTTAATCCAAGTTACAACTTCGGATTACAGACACCAAAGCCAGTGAAGGAAGAAGGAATTGTTGATAAAGAAGGTTATGTGAACGCTAATCTTTTAACTAAGAAATTAAAAGATGCTGAGGATAGAGCAAAAAAAGCTGATGAAAGAAGCCAGATGGCTTTAAATACTTTAAAGGAAACTGAAAAGCAAAGACAAACAAAAGCTGCTCATGAAAAATACCCTCAACTAGATCCACATAATAGCGGTTTTGATCCAAATTTTTATAATGCGGTAAAAAACGAACTTATCGGGCAAATGATGGAAGGCAAACAAGATCTTATTAGTGCTGCTGAAAAAGTAGATGGCTTTTATAAAACAAAAGACAAAACGGAAGCGGTAGAAGTTAAGAAAGATGAAGTAGCTGAACAAAAGAGCCAGATAAGCGCAGGTATTCAACAACGATCTAGCAACTATAAAGATAGTAACGAGGCAGATTTAGCTGCTAAGACTAGATTAGGCGATAGAAGCGCACTTATGGAAAGATTAAGACGAGCTGGTCATTAATTAAATAAATAAGGAGTCTATATGGCATTCGGAAAATACGCCGCACAGACCGAAATGAGAGAATCTCTACTTTCGATCTTAAAAGATGTCTCCCCAAATGAAAGTAACTATTTAGTTTCTAATTTGGGCAAAGGCAGTCCAGCCATGAATACAATTCATGAATGGAATCTATATTATCAATCAAGATCAACCAGCATTACTGGTTCTATTGAAGGTGCTGCAACAAGTTATGCAGATCTAACAGCAGAAACTAGATCAAACAACAGAACTCTTATTCTAGATGAACCAATTCGTTTATCTCGTACTAGAGCTTCTATTGCTATGGTTTCTGGCGAAGATGCAATGTCCAAAGAAAAAGAGAGAGGCCTCAAACGCTTAAAAAGCGATATGGAATGGGCTACTATCAATGGACAATATGCTAGTGGTGATTCAGGAGTTGCTCGTGGAATGAGTGGTATTGATCAATGTATCTCTACTAACGTTACCGCAAGATCTTCTGGTACATCCTTTACTGAAACTGAAATTAACGATATGGTTCAGCAATCTTGGGATGGTGTTGAGGGTGAATACGTAATGGATCTGCTTTTAGCTCCTCCAGTTATTAAACGTAGAATTGCTACCTTTGGTACTAATTTAACTCGTAACATTAACGCTAGTGATAAAAGATTAACTACTGAGGTTAGAGTCTTTGACGCTGATCTAGGTCCAGTTATAAAAATCATGGCTCATAAAGATGTTCGTAAATTAGCAGGATCACTTACCGTTTACGGTCTAAATGAATCTTGTTTTGAACATTCATTCTTAGTTGGTTCAGGCGAACCTCACTGGGAAGATAGAGCACAAGATGGCGATCGTGAGAATGGTGTTTATATCACCGAACTTACAGTTGTATCTTATGCAGAACGTGCAAGTGTTAAACGCACTGGTTATGGAACTGGCTTATAAACTAATACTTATAAGTTATCTAAAGATTAAGGGGCGAAAGCCCCTTTTTCTTTTGTGTTATAATATTTTTAATGGAAAACATAGATACAGGACCTTCCCTATTAAAAGTACCCAGACCAGTAAATAAGATTGTTAATATAGACGATGAAGAATATGTTTTACTTCCAGAAGTTGTTAATGAAGCTACTAGCGCATTAATGCTCTCATGGAATAGATTAGGCAAGCCAACTACAGTATTTTCAGAACAAGGAAAGAAGTTAATGGAAGTTGTTATCGCCACCTGGATGGATTTATTTCCACGTGAAAGTAGAGATTGGATGAGTGAACGTGCTAAATATAAAAGCGTAGAGAAAAGTTTAAAAGAGCAGGTTAAATCTCATTCTGGAAGAAGCCTTGCCTCAATCCCCCTTTATATCCATAAGTTAATGAAATTGTTTTTTACAGAAGATGTCAATTTAGATCGCAAATATTATATTAAGTTGGTAAAAATATTCCCAGCATTTCAATTTTGTAATAAGGTTTAATTATGAATATAGGTCTTTGTATAATAGTAGAAGGAGATGAAAAACTTTCTACTTTAAAAATAGCAATAAATAGTGCCTCAAGTTTTGTTGATGAAGTTTATATAACAACTAATGGCAAAAAAACAGATAAGATAAAAAAATATTGCAAAGACAATCATTTTCACCATTCTCATTTAGACTGGGATGATGATTTTTCTAAACAAAGAAACTTTAATTTTAGCCAAGTAGATAGCAAAACTGATTATATTTTATGGTTAGATTCTGATGATGAATTAATTGGTGGCGACTATTTAAGAGATCTTGCTAGGTTAGCTGATAAAAAAGAACTTGATACTATTTTTATGACATATTGGTATGGTTGCAGATTTGAAGGAAAGCCAATTAGTGGAAATCTTGAAGAAGTAGAGCTTTACCATCAAAGAGAACGCTTAATTAAAGTTAATAGAATTAAATGGGTTGGTAGAATCCACGAAACACCAGTAGAGTTTAAAGACTCTAAGTTAAAATATACTAATATTATCCATACTCCAGATGAAAGCCATCCTCTTTTTGAAATAGCAGTCTTACACAGAGAAGCTACTAGGTTTGATAATGACAGAAATGTTAATAGAACAAACAGAAATAGAAGAATTTTAGAATTACAACTTAAAGATGAGGTTGAAGCAAAAAAGGTTGATCCAAGAACAGTCCTTTATCTAATGAAGATCTACGCTGAGGAAGATGACGAAGATACTTTAAATAAATGTATTAGATTAGGTGAAGAGTATTTAATGGGTTCTGGTTGGGATGAAGAACGAGCTAACTGTTATATTCTTTTAGCACAATGCTTTGCTAAATTAGGTTCTCCAGAGAAAGCTAAACAGATGTTGTTTGGTTCAATGAATGAATGGCCACATAATAAGGGTGTTTATTTAAAACTAGCGGATGTTTGTTTTGCTCTTAATAAAGATAAAGAGATGAAATTCTATATGGATATTGCAGATAATATCGAAACAGATAGGTCAACTGCTGGTAATAGAAATATACTTGATGATAAATATCACACGCAATTATTAAAATTAAAATACAGTTTAAACGTTTCTAAGAACATTAATAAGGCTTTAGAAGCTGCTAAAGAAGTTTATAAGATGCAGCCTTTTGAAGAAAACGAAGATCAGGTTGATTATATAACTGATCTTAAATTATTTAACGATGCTTCCAAAAATATTGATGAATTTACTAAGTATCTTGGTGAAGCAAAAATGTATGACGAGTTAGATTTGGTTCTTAAAGTATTTCCAGAGAAATTTAAACAATTACCTTTTTATAATAGGCTAGCTAATAAATTCTCTAAGCCTAAAGTATGGGGAGAAAAAGAGATTTGCTATTATGCTAATTTTGGTGGAGACCACTTTGAAAAATGGAGTCCAGATAATCTAAAACAAGGCATTGGTGGAAGCGAAACTGCCGTAATTAAATTGGCTAGACTTTGGGTTGAAAAAGGTTATAAAGTAACTGTTTATGGAGACCCATTAAAAGAAGGATTTTACGATGGAGTTAATTATCTAAGTTACAAAAGATTTAATAAAAAAGATAAGTTTAATATTTTCATTCAATGGCGTGCTGGATTTATGGCTAACAAGGTTTCTTCAAAGAAATTCTTTATTGATTTACACGATGTTTGGAATGAAGGGGATTACCTAAAATATTTAGAGCAGATAGATGCCTTCTTTGTTAAAAGCAACGAGCAACGTAAATTAGCAACAAATATCCCAGATAATAAATTTATAACAATAAGCAATGGGATTTAATATGAAAAGACAAAACAAAATATTCTGGGGTTCTAGTTATGATCGTGGTTTAGATACTGTTCTGTTTCTATGGCCAGATATTGTTAAAAAACATCCAGAAGCAGAATTACATATTTGTTATGGTTGGGATTTATTTATTAAAGCTAATGGTAACAATCCAGAACGTATGGCTTGGATGGAAGAGATAAAACAGCTAATGGACCAGCCTGGAATTATCCACCATGGACGTATAGGCAAAAAGGAATTAAAAGAAGTTAGAAAACAATGTGGAATTTGGTTATATCCAACTTGGTTCTTTGAAATTAACTGCATAACAGCTTTAGAGGCTCAAAATGACGGGTTAGTACCAGTCGTTGCTAATTATGGAGCATTAAAAGAAACAGTTGGTAGTGGTTTTAAGATAAACGGCGATATAAAAGATGTAAACATACTTGGGGAGTTTAAAAAAGCCGTTTTTAGGCTAATTGAAGATGCCGACCTCTGGAAAAAAGAGTCTAAAAAGGCTAAGAAGTTTGCTAAAAGCTATTTTTGGAACAAAATCGCAGATAAATGGACTAATGAATTTAAAAAACCAATAGAAAAACCAATGGTTACTATTTATACTCCAACAGTTCGTGATGGTTGGTGGAATGTAATGGCAGATAATCTTTCTAAACAAACTTATAAAAACTTTGAGTGGATAATTGTTGATGATAAAGATGAAAATCGTAATGATCTAGCTATTAAGTATGCAGAAAAATATAAACTTAATATTAAATACTTAAAAGGAAAGAAAAGAAAAATAAAAAGAACATATTCTCTATGTAACGCTAACAACACCGCTATAGAAAATGCTAAAGGGAACCTGTTTGTTTTTTTACAAGACTTTGTTCTAATTGAAAAAGATGCTATTGAAAGATTGGTTGACTTATATAGACACAACCCAATGAGTTTTATTGCACCAGTTGATAAATATAACGCCCCTAAGTTTGTTCCTAATTTATGTAACGAAGAAGATTGGTTTAATGATAAGACTGACGTTATTGGCGAATTTATGCGTGAGAATATTAGACAACAACACTATGGATTTAGAAAAAGTGGAACAGTTACTGATTTCGAACAGAATTTCGGAGCAGTAGATATTGAGTTATTAAGATTATTGGGTGGTTATTATGAATTTTACGATGAAGCTTTAGGCTGGGATGATACGGAAATTATCTATCGTGCATTTAAGTTAGGATATAAATTATTTGTTGATGATAGTATTGTTGCAACATGCGTAGATCATTGGGGAGTTTTAGGAAAAGATGAAGGTGGTAATAGTGTTAATAGAACAAGACGTTTGAATGATCCAAGATATGACTGGATGCTAAAACAAATTGAAAGTGGTGATTTGCCATTAATTAGAACACAGGAAGTTGATGATGATATAGATTTACAATATACAATTCCTAAAAAGATAAGTGATGAAGATTCTGTTAAATGGATGAGAAAAAATACTAACAAAATAGTAAAAGGATGGAAATGAAAATATTAGTTACTGGCCATACTGGATTAGTTGGAAGTAATTTAGTTAAACTTCTTAAAGAAGAATATCACGAAGTTTTTGGGATGTCCCTTGAAAATGGTTACGATCTTAGAGATGAAAAACTTGTTGATAAAACAATAGAAGAATTTAAACCAGATGTTGTTTACCACTTAGCTGCTTATGCAGCAGAAGCTAGAGGACAAGTATCCCCAGTTGATATGACACAAAGAAACATTGGAATATTTGTTAATGTTTTAAAGGCATCTGTTAATTCTGGAGTTAAAAAGTTTCTTTATACTTCTAGTGTAGCTGTTTATGGAGAAGCAACTGTCCCTTATAAAGAGGATGGCGAAACAATCCCTAAAGATGTTTATGGAGTTAATAAGTTAGCTAGTGAGCAGATACTTAGAATAATGGCTAAAGTCTATGGATTTGAATATGTTATTTTTAGACCACATAATATCTATGGTCCAGGACAAAAGATGGATGACCCGTATAAAAACGTGGTTGCTTTGTTTATGAGGAAATTGATTGAAGGTGATCCATATATTTTATTTGGTGAAGGAAAAATGAAACGAGCTTTTTCCTATGTTCACGATGTTGTAGATGTTTTATATAAAGGAATTACCCTTAAAAATATAACAATAAACGTTGGCTCTGATAAAGCTATTTCTATTAAAGAACTTTCTGATTTATTACAAGATATAGCTGGAATAAAAGGAAAGGTGGAGCTTAAACCGGGCAGACCTCAAGAAATCTCAATGTTTTTAGCTGACCATTCTTTGCAAAATAGAATAGTTGATTACAAAGAAACACCTTTAAGAAAAGGTCTTGAAGAAACCTGGAGGTGGGTTAAAAAAAAAGACTTACCACCTATAATGGTGGTTAACAAAGAAATAAATAAATGATAAAAATTGCTAGGAGCGAATCTCTTACTTTATATCCAGCAGAATTATTAGAAATGGCTTTTAAGAAATATTATCCTAACGAAGATATTGAGCTTTATTGTGAGCCTTATATAGAACCGCAAAAAGCTCATTGGTCTTTTGATAATTATAGATGCAGTGGAGCATTACAGGGAGGATTCCCTTTGTTTTATACCCAGCCTGGTTGGGGAGCTAATTTTGATAAAATGGGTAGAACTAATAACAAGTGCGTTACTTATGCTTGCGATCCAGAGATCCATAAGCCAGTAGATATTAAAAAAACATTCGATGTTGGATTTATTGGCTCTGGAAGTAGTGAAAATTGTGATAGAGATGAATACTTGCAAGCTATCAACGTTAATTTTAACGCACTGATTAGGGATGACGTACTTTCAAAGGACTTAAGCAAAGAATACTCAAAATGTAAGGTTATTTTTAATCATATTAGATATGAGGAAATTAATATTAGATTTTTTGAGGGGCTAGCTCTTGGAGCTATGGTTGTTAGTTATACCCCATGCCTGCATTATTTTGCTCAAGAAGAAAAGCACTATTTAAGCTTTAGAAGTGTTGAAGAAGCTATCAGCCAAATAAACTTCTTATTAGAACATGATAAGATTAGAGAGAAAATGGCTAAAGACGCAAGAAAACATGTTATAAAATATCATACATATAAAAATAGGGCAGAAGAAATGCTCTCTTTTATCAGAAAGGTAAATAATGTTTACACCAATTAAAGATAGAATCGAATATGGCGGTGCTATGATTGGCCTTGAAGAAGTTAAGGCTGTAATGGATGTAATGTTAGGCCAAGGTGGTAAAAGATGGACTGTTGGACCAGAATCAATTGCTTTTGAACAAGAATTAGCTAAAAACACAGGTGTTAAAAGAGCTGTTGTTGTTAATTCGGGTTCTTCTGCTTTATTAGTAGCAATGACTTCGTTAAACCTTCCTAAAGGTTCAAGAGTTATTATCCCAGCACTTAATTTCCCCACTGCTTTTAATGCAATCTTACAATGTGGATGTGTTCCTTATGTAGTAGATATTGATCCTAAGACACTTTTAATAGATTTAAACGAAGTCAAAAAGGCTATTGAGCTAGATCCAGATATAAAGGCTGTAATTGCTATTAATATTGCTTCAAACCCAGTAGATCTAAAAGCTCTTAGAGAAATTATAGGTGATCGTAAAATTATCCTTGATAATTGTGATGGCTATGGGACATTAGTAGATGGTGTTTATGTAGAAACATTAGCAGACTTATCTTGTGTTTCATTCCACGCCGCTCACATTATTACTACTGGAGAAGGTGGTGCTATTTTAACTAATGATGAGGAGTTAGCCAATAAATGTAAGAAGATAAGAGAGTGGGGTAGAGCTGATGGAACAGATGCTCTTTATAACTATGAAGGATTGCCAGGTGATTATAGATCAAGATATGTCTATGAAGAAATTGGTTATAATATGAAGCCTTTAGAATTACAATGTGCTATGGGTAGAGTCCAATTGAAAAGAATAGCTGGGTTTAGAGAACAAAGACTAGCTAATTTCAAAGCTCTCCATAAAGTACTTAGCAAATACGAGAATTTACAAATGATGGAATATCCAACTAACACCGAAGTTTGTTGGTTTTCATTTCCAATGGTAGTTTGGGGAGTACAACGAGGAGTATTAATGGATTATTTAGAAAAGAATAATATTGAATGCAGAACTATTTTTTCAGGAAATGTTTTAAGACACCCAGCCTATAAAGATGTTGAGTTTAAAACTAACAATGGAGATAATAGCATAACAATGACAAACGCTGATTTTATTATGAGTAATGGTTTATTCTTATCAGTACATCCTAGTATTAACCAAGATATGATTAACTTTATTGATAAAGTAATCGGAGAAATATGCAAGTAATATATAGAATTACAAGTATCCCTAGCACTAATCCTAGTCCTATTTATCAAGATGATAAAAATAAGCTTAATGAGTTTTGTTTAGAATCGTTTTTAATGGCCTTTAGTGATGTTAAGCCTCGGATTATTTTCTTAGCAGATAATTGCACCTGTAAGACTATGATTATCAAGTTATGTTCCAAATTTGGCTATAGTTTTGAAATAAAAGAAACCAACCATGGGATAAACGAAGCAATGATTTTATCTTACAAGATAGCTAGCAAGATGAATGACTATGTTTTGTTTCAAGAATGCGATTATTTATATAAAAATACCTGTGGAAAGACTTTCGTTAATGCTTTAGAAGAACTTAAATTGGTTAGTCCTTATGACCATCCTAACTTCTATAAAGATAAAGATTTGCACTCTGATAAATGTATTATTAAATTAATAGACGACCATCATTTTAGATCAACAGAGCGGGATACAATGACCTGGGGATGCCATAGCTCTTTAGTTAAGGATAATTTAGAGATGCTAAAAAAACATGGCTATTTAGATGGACAGGTTTGGTTGGATTTATTAGAAAAAGGCTTCCCTCTTTATGTGCCAATCCCTAGTATGGCTACGCACATGGCAAAAGACTGGCTAGCTCCTAACGTAAATTGGGACACTATACGAAAATAAAAACAGGAAACACTAAAGAACTAGGGAAAAACAATAGGGGTTGGATTATTGGCCCATATAAAGATGATTTTCTCAAAGCTGCTCCATTTGAAGTTAAAGCTATTTTAAAGAAAAAGGGTGTTTGTGAAGAAACGACTGTCTCAAACACTAACGTTTCTACAATGGCGATATTAGCTTATGGTAAATTTAAGCTAACCTTTAATAATAAAGAACTGTTTTTAGAAAATAATG
>Ga0207997_1000935_pt1 | contig 15000 bp, 33 predicted proteins | sample AntAceMetag02UKN_FD_184777 | JGI IMG/M metagenome (GOLD analysis project Ga0207997, IMG submission 184777) | Saline lake microbial communities from Ace Lake, Antarctica - Antarctic Ace Lake Metagenome 02UKN (SPAdes) (version 2) | ecosystem: Environmental > Aquatic > Non-marine Saline and...
GCGCTTCCTGCGTTCTTGGGACAATACAAGCTCCTTCTCCATGCCATCCATACAGAATTCCCAGTTGAGCCGATATAGTTCGTCTGTGACCCGCACAGCAACGACAACGACTCTCAAGATACCCATGACAATCACGGTGAGAGCTACCTTCAGAAGCATCATCTACGCCTCCCTACACCAGGTGTGTATACAGTGGGGATCTGTTTTATAAGTTCTCCGACCAAGTCGACTGTGCGAACTCGATAGAACCTCGTGTGCCTCATGAGAAACCTGCCTACCCAATTATCCCAGATCGGAACACGGATGTCATAAGCACCGGGGATCAGGAAGCCTCCAGTGGACTCGGGGACGAAGGGACTGACTGGCAATCCGAGAAGGGACTTCGGAATAATGTTGTCATTGCACGTATAGTCCTCTCGATCAAATGTCATCGTATTTCACTCCCCCAATACCAGCGATCCAGAAGCCGAGACGAATGAAGGGCTTGGCGATGGCGAATCTTAGTCGAGACACTGTCATCAATAGGAAACGTCGTCACAACAGGCCCAACGCTGCGAACCTTCTTGAAAAGATCATCAGTAGCCTTCTCTTCATCAATCGCAGCCATGTAGGACTTGAATCCCGCACCGCACTTCGGACAATACGCACAACCGATTGGCTTACTTGCGTCGTGCCCTAGGAACACTTGGGGCTTGGCTTTCGTCGGGCTATGACCCATGAAATCCTCGCGAACTTTCCCGTAGTCCTTGTCAGGCATGGTGAATACACCGTCAGCGCCTAGCATGATCCATCGTTCGATGTCGCTCAGCACCTGCACAGAGGTCATTGGGCTGTTGTAAATGCCGAGCGTGAATCTGGCAAACGACGCGTCACCCCTAACTTCGTGTGCCGCAATAACCTCGTCAATGACTACAGTAGCAACGTCGATCAATTGTCCTTTCTGCGTCTTGATCCAGGCCATCACTCACCAACCCCCTTCATAGCAGCCACAACGGCCAGTGCAAGCTCTCCCTCTTCTCGAGTTACCTCAACGCCGTTGATGGAGGCGTGATAGTCCCCAAAGACAAAGCTCCTGAAGCATGGCGTTCTGTATTTGGGGCTGATTACTTCGCCACATTCGGCACAGACATATCTCAACGCCACTGCCTCGCAGCCATCAACATAGCCTTCAATCTTGCACGTCTCGATCGCTGCCGAGCCATGCTTGAACGTTCTCCATTTGTGCTCGTGGCCTGCAGCGTCAGTAAATTCCCACTTGAGATCAGGCTCTCTCATCGGAGTAACCTCAATGGTGTCAGCACAGACGTTCGCTGACAGATCAGACAAAGGAATCCTTTCGTCCTTCTTCAAGTCCATCACTCATCACCTGTCTTGTCCGAAAGTAGCTTTTCTAGCTGCTCTTGGAAGGAAATAGCATTTTCCCCTGATTCCTTGACCTTGAAATTCAGATACTCTTCTGTACCAAGCCGATCGACAAGTACCTTGCCGCACTTCGAACACTTTAGCCGATAGCAACGCGTATCAAAGCCAGGGAAGGATGGCACTAGAACTTCTACCGCTACTGGGACATGCTCATCGCACAGCGCCTGCTCCAATCCTTCACGGAGAGCGGCAATAGCGAGCTCAGTTTGCGCGTTGCCAGCCTCCAGCTCTTTCACTCTCTGTCTCATGTTCATCGTTCTCATCCCCTCGCAAAACTCGTTATAGTCCCGCATCACTCTGTCGAAACTGGCAAGACCATCGGCAATCCCTCCAAACAAGATGGCCAGGAATCGCAGAATTACCCTCATATTCCAACCAGCAAAAAGAGCACCGCCATCCCAATGAACATCCCGCCGATGAATGAAGCCAGCGGGTCTATCCTCTCAAGCGAGACCTTAGCGCCGTCAACGTAGACAGCCTCGATGTATTCCAGATCTGAAATGTTGATGATGTACGGTGGGCGTTGCCCCGGGCTCAAATGGACGTTCATGTACCCGTCACCGAACCAGACTGTGTCGTAGATTGACGACTCAAGGACAGGAGCATCCACGATCCATTGGGCATCAACAGCCATCGACACCCCAACCAACAAGACCACTATCACCAAGAATGCGAATAGACCCCATAGCCTCATTGCCGTTTTATCACTCATTTCCTTCTTCATTCGCCCATCCCCCTCGGAGTTCCGCCCTGCTTCGGCCTCTTACGCTTCTTGGTTATACCCCTGATCACGCCGTCACCAATAGCAACAGCCGCCATGAACAGGATCGCAACGCCAATCCAGCCAGCTACCTCGCCGGGCGTCATGATTCATCACCGCCATCTTCTGATGTGCTGGCAGTCGTCGAGTCGTGATCTCCATCCGAATCATCCGTAGAATCTGCCTCTACATCAGGATCAGCTTCCTGGAAGTTGCCGTTGTATGGTGCATCAGGCTCACCGATCGTATGGAACATGATCTGAGCAATCCCGCCACCAACCTTGACGAATATCCTGGCCTCAGAGACGTTCATCAGCGAGAACTCCAGCCGACCACGCCATCCAGGCTCAAGGACCATCTGACTGACGATCAGCCCGCAACGGTTGTACGTCGATTTGCCCTGGCTGATGCCAACAAGGTCGTTGGGCATCTTGAATGTCTCCATGCTCTGCACCCAGACAGCCGACTGCGGCTCAACACAGAACAGCTCGCCATCAGTGAGTGTCCGAACCATCTGAGTCTTCTCGTTGAAGTCATCACCCTTCACATCGCCAGGCTCTATCACAACGCGAGCCTTCGGAATCCTGAATATTGGCCCAAGTCGGATGTCATACCCAACAGTGCCGAGCCCCCAACTCGGGAATTCCATCTTCGAGTTAGAGAATGGTTTGATCATGCCCCAAGCCTTCTGTTTCGCCTTGATCTGTTTGTCATTCAGCAACATGTTCAGTCTCCTTTAACATCTCAACTGCATCTGCGTACTGGGCGGCCATATCACTAGCTGCCATCGACTCTGGATTGTTCCACATCATGTGAAGGGCATCACGGATCGGGCGTAGCTTCTCAGCAATCATTGGAGCCAGCTCGCTTGAGCATGGACTCTTACCCATCCTCGCAACGACGTATCCAGAGATCTCTTCTGCAATCTCTTCCGCCAGCTTCATCAGTATTCAGCCCCAAAGCCCATAGTCTTGTCGTTGTCGAAGAAATCAGAGATGGCCTCGTGAATCCTTAATGGCTGCACATTCCCTCCTCACTCGGAAAATCGAAATTCTTTAATCTCCTCAACAACTCTACACACTCGCTCCATGTCTCCGCTTTCTATCGCCTCTTCTAGCTTCTTCGTCCACCTGTCCTTCGTGGCATTCGCAGTGTCAGCATATATGCTACTACAGATGCTCATCACGCCTCCCTTGAATGTTTCTTGCCCAATCCGGCCCTTCTTCAGTATTCAGCCCCGAAGCCCATTTTGATCAGCTTCGCGTTGATCGATTCAGTGTCGTCGCCAACGAACACCTCGGCCAGATAGCGGCCATACTTGCCCTTCTTGTCCTTGTGAGTTCGGATGCGAACAGTACCGACAGCCTGTTCTCTCATATCTCCGGCTTCATTGTGAGCCAGATGGTAGGCATCGTCGCCAGGCATTCCAGGGCATAGCTGCTGTATAAGCCATACCAGCATCTCCTTCCCGGCCTTGTATTCCTCCGAATCCTTGCGGACGCCAAAAGTTTCGGGACAATTCACTCCGAGAAACCGAAGTCTCTCTTTGACGTGAACATTCATGCCTAAATCGACCAATGCGTCAACTGTATCTGAGTCAACACATCTCAAAATTCGCGCCGAGTATTCAAACACAAGAAGCCTCCTCTTTGAGCCATCCCCAAATCTTTCCATGCGCGATGCGCCAAATATGGGTTTGGCTAACACCAAGTTCTTTACCAACATCAGCCTGCTTCGCTCCGAAAGAGAGGAGCCTTCTAGCCCTGTGAACGTCTTCTTCTGTCAGCTTCGCACTACCGTTCTTCTCCCCGCGCTGAGACTCCCTACCTGAGTCGAAACCTGCCTTGACGTTGTCAGAACAAGAGACGTTGCGAAGGTTGCTAATATGAGAGTTAAGCTTGTTTCCGTCCAAATGGTGAACAACATGCTTGTACGGGCAAGGCCCAATAAACGCCGCTGCTACAAGACGATGGACCAAAAGACCATGCCTCTTTCCATCTTCACGCAGGTCAACGCATGGATACCCGCTATTGTTTATGCTCAACCTTAAAACTCTCCCAACATAGGTGTGTTTCCCTGCCCTCGACCTTCGAATCCTGCCTAGATCGCTAACCTCGTACCACCCCTCATGGCCAACAACAGGACGCCACTCCTCGCTTCGAGCCATCACGACCCCCATCTATACAGCGGTATCTGCATACCCCAGTCACCGCACCCAAGCGTCAACATAGCGCGAACCCATTCCTCTGCCGTTGGCATCGAGGCGCGGACCTGTTCCAACAAGCCACCAACTACATATCCAAGAACTTGCGTCGATGGAAGGTCATAAGCACGCGCAATGTCTTCGAACGCGGCTTTCGTCTGATCGATTGCCCTAACGAGGTGCATACACGGCCTGATTGATAAATCCAGGGATGGATACTTCGAAGATAGAGCTTTAAGCTCCCCACCACAGAGAGGCCTGCCGGTCACGTACTTCTTGATCGCCTTCTTGGTCTTTCGTTTGTTCATTCACGCCCCCTTCTCGAACCTACCCCCGGCATTGCACCAGTACGTTGGCTCAATATCTAGTATATCAGATGGGAACAGGGAATACAACACCTTTCGAATCGGTGTTGACAAAGTTGTGTATTGTTGTTAGAATGGTTCAACCAACCAGTTAAAGGGGGTCAAGATGAAGATAAAAAAACTCGACGAATCTCTGATCGCTGCCGATGCGTTCTCAGATAAGATTGAAGAGGAGTACGAAATGCCAACTACCTACGGTGAACTGCGCGTCATTATGCGGAAAGCATTCGATGCCGGGATAAGATACGCGCAGAATGACATGTCCGCCAAATAAAGGAGGAACCCGATGGAAGACGCGATGACTTTCAAAACATCAGTCGGCGTCGTTCTTATTCAAGGGCGCGATGACGATCTGATCGAGGAAATGAAACACGCAAAAGCCAAGTCCGACAGGATGCGGGATCTCGCATTCAAGGGACTCAGGTACGAGCAGGCTATCAAAGAGCAGAGGGGTGACTGATGAGTGACGACAAGCAACAAGTAGTCGATGTTGATGTAGAGTATGTAGAGGCGACCGACGTGAAGCTCGTTGGCGACATGATGTCGAATGAGTTTTCTGTTGACGCTCTACTTGATATGGCAGAGAAGGCTCCGAAGATTGCTGCAGCGATGAGAGCCATTCAGCTCGCCAGCATTGCGGCCACAAACCCGCAGGACTGGGTAGACCAGGGCGGCAAGCCATACCTGCAAAGCTCTGGCAGTGAGAAGACAGCAGCTCTCTGGGGCATCTCATGGCAGATCATGAAGCAGGAGAAGACGACCAAGGCCGACTCGTACATCTGGTCTACCTTCCTTCGAATCATGGCACCGCGAATGGGCCGCACGATCGAGATTCTTGGAACACGCAGTTCGAACGATCCATTCTTCGGAATGTCTCACAATCAAATCGTACCTATCGAGCAGATCGATGAGGCGGCTGTTCGCAAGTCCAGCTACACCAACTCATTGGCTCGTGGAGTGCAGATCATGCTGGGGCTCCGCAACCTCACTTGGGCCGAGTTGGAAGCGCACGGAATCAAGAAGGGCGGAGTAAGTGCCATTCCTCGAACGACCACAGTGAAAGCGACTGAGGAAGAGGGCGCACAACGAACCGAGATGTGGAACATGCTCCTTGAAATAAGCGGCGGCGACTCGAAACCCGCGCTGGTATTGCTTGAGGAAGTATCTGCGTTCGAAACCAAGGACGGGAAACAGATCCCTGGCGTCAAGAAACTCTCGCTCCTGAAAGGCAAGAGACTCCAGGTCAATCTCGGGAAGGTGCGCGACATGCACAAGATCTTCCTGTCTGACATCGCGCAAGGCGAGCAGGATGAACCCGAGAGCAACGAGACAGAGGCGTCTGATGGGTAAAAAATACTTCATCGTCCAAGCAAACGAACTAGGAACCTTGGAGAAGTTCGTGCAATCACACATGAACGCAGGCGCGGAACTCGTCGGTGGACCGTTCAACTTTGCGGGGATAGTCTGCCAAGCCATGATGATCCCAGTTGAAGAGGAGACTGAACATGCAAATTCAAATTGATGTAGATCTACAAGCACGAGCAGAAGACGAAGGGTTCTCGTCCATCGAGGACATGATTGTATCGAGAGCCGTTGACAAGGTGACTAATCGTATCTCACGCAGCCTCGAAGGCAACGTAGAGGGACTGGCAAAGGAAAGAGCCATTCTCAAGATCGACGCCGTTCTTGACGACCTACAGTTGTCGAAATTCCAACCGACGAATTCCTATGGCCAGCCAACTGGAGACCCCAAGACATTCCTTGAGCTTATCCTTGAATCTGTCAATGCGTGGGGATCTCAAAGAGTTGACTATCAAGGGCATCCGACTCGATCCAGTGGAGACCATAAAACACGGATCGAATGGCTTGGATACAAACTGGCAGACGACATTGCTGCAGAACACCTGAAGGAGATGATAGAGGAACTCAAAGCCGCAGGGGCCGACAAGGTTGGGGCAATCGTCAGTGCTGGCATTGAGAAGGCTTTCGGCATCCAGAAGAAACGGTAAGGAGGCGCTGAACATGAACCTGCCACAGAACGGGGTTATCTCCCAGCACGTAAGAGAAGGAATCCTGGCTTCACGTGAGGAGTGGCCAGTCCACTCTAACCGAGCTTCAGAGATCGGGAATCCTTGCCATCGCTACCTGTACTACATGCGAACGGCATACAAAGAACGACCGTTGCCTGACGTTGGGCTCCTTGAGATCTTCAAGGAGGGAAACTTCCAGGAAAGGGCTACTGTCGAACTGCTTTCCGAGCACGGCATTGAGCTGAACCAGCAGCAACGATCGATCGACCTGAAGGCCTACGAGATCAGCGGGTCCATCGATGGCTCAGTACACCCCAGGCTCGCCTCAGATTTCCCTGACTGGCCGTTGGAAGAGAACGGTTCTCAGATGTGGGTGCCTGCTGAGATCAAGTCGATGAGTCCGTGGATTTGGGAGTCGATCAACACCTACGAGGACATCATCAACTCGGACAAGCACTGGATCAGGAAGTATCCATCACAGCTTCAGGTCTACCTGTGGGGTATGGAGAAGCCTGTCGGTGTTCTGATACTGAAGAACAAGGTGTCATGCCGACTCAAGGACATCTGGGTGCCTCTCGACTACGAACTCGGCAACGAGATCATGGAGAAGGCCAAGGCCGTGAACGAGGCTATTGCCAAGGGTGAGGCTCCTGAGCGCACTGAGTCTGCTGTGTGCCGCCAATGCCCTTTCAGCGTCATCTGCCAGCCTCTTATCGTGACCGGAGCAGGCGCAGAGATGTTCGATGACCCAGAGCTTGAAGAAGCCTTGGACCTCAGAGAGCTGCACGCCATCGGGAAAGCTGCCTACGACCGAGCCGATCGAGCCCTCAAGAAGATCATGAAGGATCGCGAAGCTCCCGAGATGTTCATCTGCGGTGACTGGTTTTCTCAAGGGACCGTTGTTGAGAAGAAGGCGTTTGAGGTCAAGGCGTCGTCTTACATCAAACGGAAGTTCTCCAGGATCAGCACAACGGTAGAGGAAGAGGAGTGATAGTGAACAAGCATATTGTAGATGCGAGCCAGGTGAAAGACGGAAAGTACGTCGGTAGTGTGTCCCTAAGCAACTTCAACGGACACTTGGAGATTGAAGCTGGGCTTGGTTTTGTGTTCTTTAATGACAACATCTCAGTTGCCGGATACATTCATGCCAAGGCTGGCTCGGGTATCAAGGCTGGCTGGGGTATCAAGGCTGGCGAGGGTATCAAGGCTGGCGAGGGTATCGAGGCTGGCTGGGGTATCAAGGCTGGCGAGGGTATCAAGGCTGGCGAGGGTATCAAGGCTGGCGAGGGTATCAAGGCTGGCTCGGGTATCAAGGCTGGCGAGGGTATCGAGGCTGGCGAGGGTATCGAGGCTGGCTCGGGTATCAAGGCTGGCGAGGGTATCGAGGCTGGCGAGGGTATCCTTGCAAATCTATGGATCAAATGTAAAAAGGAGCTGTCGTTCGGATACCGCCTCTACGCAGGGCTTGCGCATTGGAAAGAAACGCCAGATACAGATGACGATCTTGTCGAATGCGGCAAGCTATGTGGTGGCACAGTCGTTCTTGGTCGAGTGGTTGAGCTTGGAATGCCTGAAGAGGCAGCGCCAAAGCAAGCCACTGCTACGATCAAGCTGGCTGACGGAACGGTAATGACCGGCCAGTTGGTAGAGGAGGTTGAGGAGTGATGGAAGACACACTCAGGATCATCGGGAAGAGCTTCGTTGAAAGATACGACGAGGTAATGAAACCCATTGAAGAAGGGAAGAGGATGTCGAAAAAGAAAATGGATCTATTGTATCTTCGCGGGCAAATCATGATGGACTTCGCGCTCGTATTTACATCAGCCTCATTCAAGATAAGGAAGGAGGTGTAATGTACGAAATCGAGAAAGGGATTGAGATACCGAAGGTGGTTCGAGCCGCGAAGCCGTGCAAATATCCCTGGAAGACGATGGAAATAGGTGATTCGTTCTTCGTCGAAAGATCCGCGAGGGAGATGTCCTCCATGATTGCACACGCTGGCAAAAGATGGGGGAAGAAATTCACTGTCAGGACCGTTGATGGCGGGTCGCGGGTCTGGAGGATTAAAGCCCTTTGATCTCGATGGTGTTGGTGGTAGAATGAAAGTTACGAGCGGCCCGAACCGTGGGCTGACGACGTCTCGCCCGTCCTACAGACGGGGAGGGCCGCTCGTAAATCTACTGTAGGAGGTAGAAGCATGACAACACAGAACACACACCCCTCAGACCGACCACGCTATCGTCTTGTTTATCCTGTTTTCTGGATGGACCCTGGGGTGGTAGGACTAACGCTAGAAGAGAAAGGGGTAGCACTGTATTGCCTCACAGGGCTACAAACTAACAGAATAGGTTTGTACAAGCTATCCCTGGGGGCTGCCGCAGAAGATCTTGGCATCACAACAGACTCGATGAAGAAGAAATTCGCCGTTGTTATCAAGGCAATGGATTGGGAATATGACGAAGCATCTCGCGTCTTATTCATCCCATCATGGTGGAGATGGAATCCAGCACGAAATCCCAACATCCTGAAAGGAAACCTCAAAGACCTTGACGAAGTGCCAGCGACAGCTCTTACCGATGGATTCATAAAAGTCGGTACTGAACTGCACTCTGGGAACATGCAGACAACATTCAAGGAAACAACGTTGAAACGTTTGGCTAAACGTTGGCATAACAAACCGCCTACTCAGGATCAGGATCAGGATCAGGATCAGGATCAGGATCAGGAAGAACTACCCTTAGTCGTTCCAGAAAAAAACGAACCGACAAAAGAATCTTACAAATCAGCAAACGGCAAGATTCTCAAGGGCGACGTTCTGAAACGCTTCGAACAGTTCTTGGAGGCATTCGACAGCAAGGCCGGGAAAGCGGCGGCGGCAAACTCATGGCTCAAGATCGATTCGACTAAGAGCCTGGTGGTTGATGAGCTGTTCGCCAAGATCATAGCTGGAGCGAAGAGATATGCGGCAAAGAGGCCGTCGATCAAACAACAGGGCTCTACGCCCAAGATGGCTCAGGGATGGCTTACAGACCGTCGCTGGGAAGATGAGGACACTAGCAGCAATGGCCGGAGTCAAACAAGAGACCCGAACGAATTCCAGTTCGACAACGAGTGAGGTGTGGTATGAAGACTTGTGCGATTGAGAAGCTGCTTGAAGCATTGGACTATTCGCAGAGGGAAGTTACTCCGATTCCTTTGAGGGATTTATACGAAATGGCACATACTGCCCGTGCTGAACTTGCGTTGCTGGAAACAGAACATATCGTTCTTGAGATGGACAGTGACTGGCGCGATTGCGATTACGTTGAGATGGTACGCGCCGCCCTCTCCCCACCGACCGGCAAGGTGCTGGTAGATCACGAGAAGATCGGAACAGCTATAGACACCTTAGAGGGAGCTATAAGAGACTATACTAATCATGATCTTCGAGACAATCGCATGATGGGAGTATCCATTATCGTGGCATGGCTCTCCGCGCTGCTGAAGGACACGCCATGATCATCGGATCAGAGATAGGCAAGCGGTTCAAGGGCGTCTCTCTCGATACCAGCGACACGGACGACAGCAACAAAGCGGCCATGAAGTACGCGAAGATGGTTGTCACCAAGGAGATCGGAGGGCTGATACTCCAGGGGCCTGTTGGCTCAGGCAAGAGCCACATCGCTCTGGCGATCCTTCAGGACGTCGAGAAGGACAGCGCACCGAAGCTGCGAGAGGTCGATGGCCTAGATGCTTACCTCCGTGGAACTGTGAACGCCTACTGGAAGGCTCCTGATCTTGCTGATGCTGTCAAGGCTGCTGTCTCTGACAAGTCTAGCCGTCGCCCGGCCAAGGATGCCAAGGAAGCTGACCTCCTGGTTATCGATGATCTGGGAACTGAATACGAGAAACCCGGCAGTGACTTCATCTACTGCGCTCTGCAGTCGATCTTCGACTATAGGTGGGAGAACGAATTGCCGATCGTCATCACGACGAACTTGGAGCCGACCGCTCTGGCAAAGAGGTATGGAGATCGCGTCCTGTCTCGATGGAGAGGGTCGTGCAAGATGCTGGCGCTGAAGGGTGAAGACAGAAGAAAGGAGGGATGAACATGGATCACGTAGACGGACAAATCGCATTGACGAAAGACGTGCCTGATATTCATTTGTGCCGCAGGTGTGGCAGGAAGTTGACCTCGGCCAAGAGAATCAAGGCGGGGATAGGCTATTGCTGTGCCAAGAAAGAGGAGGATGACGGGATGAAGAATGACGCTGTGATACACGCTTGGCAAAGGCTTGGAGATGTTCGCGATGCGGTTACTGGGTTGCCGATATACCTGCCCTACTCAACCAACGCCAACCTGTGGTTCGGGCCTGATGGCCTATTGACTCATGCCGTCAAAGCCTTCGGATCGTCGTGGATCATCGCATCGCTGCGGATGAACTGGGAGATGGGTCCGCACCTTTGGGCAAATACGCTCGCGAAGATGATCGAGGAGGCGTGATGAACAAAGCAGGATGGGATAAGTTGAAGGCGTTTGAGAAGAATTGCTTGGTTTCATCTCGCGTGTTTGAAGTGCAGGCTGGATGCGTGGAGGAGATGGGAAAGCCGGTTATGTACTGGGTAAACGGAGAAGGGCGGCAAGAAGTGTTGCCTAACTTCACGGCAGACAGGAACGCCTGTGCTTTGGTGCTGGATGAGCTTGAGAAGCTGGGCGACGACACGATATTCCGTTTTCTAGATGTATTCAAGAAGCGGTGTGACATAACACAGGCACGCGGAGATTTACGTCAAGCCGCATGGTTCGGAATGAGGGCACAATCAGACCTAATCTGCTATTGCGCAGTGAAGTCGGTGACTGATGACGATAGGTAGCGCGATTTGTGTCATTGGTCTATTCGTACTGTTGGCGCTGATTGATAGGCCGCGAGGGTGCAACAAGAAAGAGCCTCCTTCTCGGAGACGGCCAGAACCACCACACGGGCAAGGAGGCTGCTGATGTCGGTTAGCGACGCGACACGAAAGGCTGTGAAGATGATTGAGGAGGCCGGGGATGAGTAGAGACACTGACCAGACACTCGACAATCTGAGGGATGAAATTGGAGAACTCGATGACAGGATTTCTGATCTTGAGAACGAAAACTACACTCTGAAAGAGCGCGTTGCAGAACTGGAATCCGAAGTTGGGGCGAGGGATGCACAGATCGCACAGATGGAGGCCGACGATGGCCGTTAGTGCTGCAGTACGCAAGCAGGTCAAGGAAAGGGCTAACGGTTGCTGCCAGTTGCTGCATAGAACTGAGTACCGTGGAGAAGACGGCGTCCAGATGGACATCATTCACAGAGTTCACGCAGGATTTGGTGGCTCGTCGTCAGATAGCTGGAAGAATCAGCCTGATAACCTCCTATATGGATGCAGGACGTGCCATAATATGTTGCATCATCCGACCAAGGCCTTACAGATCGTCGACATGGACCCCGATCACGAAGAAGACGGTGTGCCATACCCAGTCCTCAAGATCGTCGACCACAACGGCATAGAGATTCCGCAACGAAACATCTGGCTTTTCGCTCGGCTGATCAAGGCACAGCTTGGGGAACTCCTGACATCGGTGCGCGGCGACCGCATGTTCGAATCCGATCGGGCAAACGCCATGCTGCAGTTGTACGATGACTACGATCTCATCACGCCTGATGCTGTGTCCCCCGAACAGATGCTTGCTTCCGAGGGGTTCGACTCAGAGGTGGCATTGAAGCAGGTGCAGGCCGCTGCGTGGATCGAACAGCATGAGCTTGATTGGCCGAGAGGCCTTGTCGTGTCGAAGGTATCCAAGTTCCGATCGGCGGCTCAGAAGAGGCTGTGGACAGTTTGTGACAAGAAGCTGGTTCAAAGCCTACTGAACGCTGCTGTCGATCAATCGAAGTCTGATATTTCCGAGACGTTCGCTGAATTAGGGATCACGATCAATCAGCCGAGGATGTATGTTCTGATCTGGGCAAGTGGCGAAGTAACCCTGGCCCGAATCACAGACCTGCAAATACTGAAGGATCGCGTTGCAGGCAGATTCAGCCCGACATCGGAAGTCGATGAGAAGAAAAAGCACCTCGGGCCGATGGTGATTTCAGCGCAGAAATTTTGCCAAGGATTCATCGTGAAGAGAGGCAAGCTGAACTACTCAATCAAAGATCAGCTTGGCAATGAGATTCCATACTTAACCGATGAAGACCTGTTGAAAGAAGAATTGCCCGTGGCACTTTGGCGTGGAGGGGCAACTGAATGAAACGATTGCCCGATTGCTTCGGCTCAAACGCCCAGGAGGTAGAATTATGCTCGGAAGCCCAGGAATCGATCTGACGACATCATGAACGACGACCTGATTAGAGCAAAAAACGCCATCAAGTTGCTGAAGAACAAGCATCGATGGGTTCGGTGGGATGATCTCGCTTCGGCAACTGGAATTTACGATCACGATAAGCTGGATGAACTCATGCAGACGACAAAGAAACTGACGGACTTGAACCTTGAGGAGAAGGACGGTAGGTGGAGGATCGTTCCGAAGGAGAAGTGATGAAGACGATCACGACTGAGCAGATTCTGAAAGCTGCGTTGGCTCTCGGGGCTGAAGATTTCGAGGTGAAGGAGGCCGAAACGCTCATAGGAACCTGCGAGTTCATGTTAGTGCGCCCAGTCGCAATGCACCTTGGCCACAGCATAGACGGATTGACAATCGAACTGTCGGCAAAGCTCGTTGCGGTAAACAGGCCAAAGGGGCTCATGGCGAGCTAATGGCAATAAGAGGGGTGTTCGTGCTACACTAACATCGCAAGGTGTCAAGCACTGGCCAGTCGTCAGCGCGTGGCTCGCACATTCCACTTGGAGAAGCTGTTTACGCACGAGTTATGTGCGCTACTGCAGGAGCCAAGACGCTACAAGTCCACTTCCGACACTTCTGCCACGTATAAGGAGGCAATGAATGGAAAAGACAGCCACTGTAACTGAACGTGACTGGACTGACGACATGAAGCATGAGAGCGGGAACGTCAAGAATGTTTGCCGATCATGCAAGAAAACGTTCACCGGGTACAAGCGACGGTTCATCTGCCGCAAGTGTGCGATCGGCAAGAATGAGTAAATCAGATCTGGAAAGGTCGTTCGAGAACTACGCCAAGATGCTCGGGTTGGGTGGATGGGTTTACGACAAGCCCTTCCATCCTACCCGTCAGTGGCGGTTCGATTATCAGTTCGAAGGGAAGGTTGCCGTTGAGATCGATGGTGGCAATCACATGGCAAAGTGGTCAAAGAAGCTGAACAGGTGTGTCGTGGTCGGCAGGCACACGAAGGACGCTGACTACGAGAAGATAAATGCTGCGATCGAAGAAGGCTGGATCATCTTGCGCTATACAGGCTCCATGCTGAAATCAAATCCAGTCGGTTGTATCGAGCAGATCAAACGTGTACTAGAAATGAGAAGAGGGAGCGCGTAGGCTCCCTCTCTTGCAAGCTACCATCCGGTGTGGGCTACTTCTTTGCTTCTTCTCGATCGAGGTATTCGATGATCGCCTCGCATACGAGGTAATTCACAGATCTATCTCGCTTCGCCCCGAGAGCCATCAATCGCTCTACGGGCTTCAGCTCCTGCTTGGACTGAGGGATGTAAATTGATAGCTTATCCATTAGTTCCTTTGTTGCCATTATACTCTCCTTGTAATTCCTGTAACATGGCTCCATGTCTTGCCGCGCATAATGCAAGATACGTTTGCCTGAGTTACTCCGTGGTCCGCTGCGGCCTCTCTTTGGTAGCTGCCGCCCCTAACTGCTTCAACTATGAGGAGCACTTTTGCCTCTGATAGCTTGGCTTTATGATGTTCCTCCCCGCGTTTCTTGAGTCCAGTAGCGAATGCGTGAAGGTTGTTCTCGCTCGCCGTCATGTACTCAAGATTCTCCAACTCGTTATTAGCCTTGTCTCCATCCTTGTGATTTACCTGCAGCCCGTCAGGGCACGGGCCGAGGAATGCCGATGTGATTACCCTGTGCAGTAATAGCATCGTTGGGATCTTATCAAGGTAGAGAGCTACCGTGTGGTAGCCGGTGTGTTGGTGTATTGGTTTGAGGATTTTCCCTGCGTATGAACGGGCTTGAGTGGCGTCGACTACCCGCCTTACCCTGCCAAGAGTGCTTGCTTCGTAGATTCCCTCATACCCAGGAATCGAATTCCACTTCTCAATCTTCAAAGACACACC
>Ga0207997_1000938_pt1 | contig 14994 bp, 14 predicted proteins | sample AntAceMetag02UKN_FD_184777 | JGI IMG/M metagenome (GOLD analysis project Ga0207997, IMG submission 184777) | Saline lake microbial communities from Ace Lake, Antarctica - Antarctic Ace Lake Metagenome 02UKN (SPAdes) (version 2) | ecosystem: Environmental > Aquatic > Non-marine Saline and...
AGATAAATTATTAAATGATTTCGCTATTCCGTTTATCTCGGACATAAATTCTTTTAGTTCTTCGGCTTGAATACTCCCCGACGTGTCGAGTGATACGACGATTTCGATTGCTTCTTTTCTCATTATTGGCATATAAACGCCCGTCGAGAAACTTCTTTTGCTCGGACGAGAATAAGAGTAGTCGTGGGGAATTGTCCTCGTTAAATATTTATATAAAAGTGATTTCCAATTAACTTTTTCATTAAGTAGCCCGTCGATAAATATTCCTAACCCGTCGGATAAGTCGCCCTTATCTCTCGCATAAGCCGACGCTTCGCTTATGGCTTTCTTCCACTTGTCTTTAATCTCTTGCTTTTGCTCGGGGCTTAACGGCTTCCCGTCGTCCTCAATATGCTTATCAAAACGCTTATTCTCTTCGCCCTCTTGGGCTTTCTCGTCGTCTTTGATTGCCTTGATTAACTCGTTATAAATAATGTCTGCCGTCTTTTCATTTATGTTTTCGATTAAGATTTCTTCGCCTTTTGAATTTTCAAACTTGTATTCGTGGTAGCGTGGAATTAACCCCCCCGAACATAAAGTAAAGCCGTTCTCAATTAATAAATCGTTTATACATAAATCTGTTGCGATATTATGTATTCTTGGTTGCTTATCCTTGCCCCTCTCTAAGTGTTCCAAAACTAAATGTAAAACTTCGTGGGCTAAAACTCCCTTTAAATCGCCCTCGCTTAACTTGTCGATAAACTCGGGGTTATAATAGCAATTCCCTAAAATATCTACTCCTATTGTTTCAATTTCTTTTTTCTTAATAAATTTCATGTTCATAATGAGATATGCGAAAAATGGTTTTTCGTTTTGGAGTTGTATTTTTGCCCTTGTTATTTTTATATTAGTTTCCATAATAAATTTAAAGTAAAACTTCTTTGTATTGTTTTAAGATTTTTACGTTGTCGCCTAACATTTCTTTCTTGAAATGCTCGGGGTGGTATGCTCTTAAAAATCGTAGCAACAAAACGGCAAACTCGGGTTCTAAAAATTCGCAAACGGGGAGTATTTTTGATAATAGTTTTTTATCTTTTCTATACCTTTCGCTAAGTGTCCCTATCAAAACATATTTTAAATCGATTTCGTCGATTGCTTTTATTTGACTTGGATTTTTTAAGATACTTTCGATATCTATTTTCGTTTGTAGTTTCATAAAAGCGATAAATTCGAGTGCTGTTCCTTCGCCTACTGCCGACGCTATTAAACGTCTTATTAACTCGTTGTCTGTTCTTCCTTCGATTAATCGACTACAAAAAGCCCAACTTCTCGGAGTAGCGAACGCCTTATCTTTGCCCCTTTCGTCGCTTCGGTTAAAACTGCTTGGCTTCCAATTAAGAAAAGAGATTATTCGCCCATCTACATTATTATCTATTGCCCACTTAGTCCAACTATCTACATTAGGGTTTGAGAGTGTGGCGTGTAAAAATCGATTACATAATGCCGAACTCATTTCAAAAACCGAACATTTATCCTCGATACGATTTCCCGCCGATACGATAACCCAACCTTTCGGTAGCACGTAGTCGCCAATACGCCTATCTAAAATTAATTGGTATGCGACGGCTTGAATACTCGGGGGCGATAAGTTTAACTCGTCGAAGAAAATTAAGCCCTTGCTATCTTTATCTTGTGGTAGCCACGACGGAATAAGCCATTTTGTAGTTTCGCTTTTTAAATCTTGGACGGGTAGCCCTCTTAAATCAGACGGCTCTAATTGTGATATTCTAATATCCAAAAAGCCAAACGCTTTTGGGTTGCTTGTGTCCTCGATAAAATCTAACTTCTCGGCTTTGGCGATTTCCCTCGCTGTTTCTTTAATCGTTTGAGATTTCCCGATACCCGTAGCCCCCCAAATAAATACGGGGCTTTTAGTTTCGTAACTAATTTTAATTTGCTCGTTTAGTTGTTTATGTGTGATTTCCATTATTATTATTTATTCCCCCTTACAATTTTTCAAATGTTAAGAATGGCTCTAACAATTCGTTTAATTCCTTATATTCTTCTTCGTAATTATCCGTAACGCTTTCGAGTAATTCTTTTTTGCCGTTTAGTGCCTTGATTATCTCGTCTTTATGTTGTGATACAAAAAACCCCGTTTTCAATTCGTTTATTTTTAGTTTTGGATAACGCTTGTCCGAAATTTTCTTAAATAATTCGTCGTCCTCGTCGTTCATATTTAATATTAGCTTTCCGTCGTCTATCCTAAAATCTATCTCGCCTATTTCTTCCTCGTCCTTATTAACCGAAATACTTATACTATAATTCATAATAAAATCTATTTTAATATTATATTTTTCGTCCTCGATTTTGACTTCGATTACATTAAAATTATCTTCCTTAAAACTTCCAAACGGGTTTTCTATCTTGTGCTTATTCAATATAGAAATTGCCTTTAAGAATGTCTTTTGATTTGATTTCTTAATTATTGACACTATTTCGATTACACTATCGCTATCGAAAAGAATTGCTCTCAATCTTTTTTCGTCGTTCCCGTAATGCGAAGCCCCTAAATTAGATAATTGGCTTGAATATTTATTTTGATAACCTATCCCGTTATGATTAGTTCCGATTATATATTCGCCCTCATCTAATAATTGAAGTGGCTTTTCTAAATTGTGCCGTCTTGACGTCTTGGTTAATCTCGTCGCTAACGCTGTTAAGGGGCTTATGGCGTTTTTTTCTTGTAGTGCCTTGACTACTTCGTTAAGGTTTCCTATCTCGTCGAGTATAGGGTTTAAATCCTCTTGTAGTGCCTTGACTACATCTTCGACTTGTTTAAATTGTTTTATTTTCATTATTGCGTATTCCAGTGATTTTATGTAATTTTTAAGTGTAAATGCCTTGAATTATGGCTTTATTTCGTTTATTTTTAACTGATTAAGTATAATCATTTCGTTAATTATTTTTAATGCCTTGAATTTAATGTTCTTTTTATTCATAATGCCTTGAATGATGTTCGGGGACTTAATACCTTGTGTTCTCTCTACACTCTACCCCCCATAAAACGCTCATTTGATTTAATGCCTTGAATAACCCTTATACCTATACCCCCATAAAAAGCCCAACTGATTAATAATAATAAAATACCTTTATTGCCGTCGCTAAAAGCCCGTTTTAAATCTTGTTTAAGATTAGTTCGGCTTTGGTTTTAACGTCGCTATATTTGATTTTATCGACGACGGCTTTAATATCTGTTGTATTAATATAATCCTCATCGGTTAAATCGTCTTTTATTAACGCTAAAATTAAGTTTTTATGTCGTGCTGTTGTGTTTGAATAGCCATCTTTATTGAATAAAAACCCGTCGCTAAACTTAATTGCTATTGGGAAATGATTCCCATAACTAAAAACAACTCCAACGCTGTTTATATTTTCTACATAAAAAGCCCCGTTTGGCGTTTTCGCTTCTTCACCATTAATAAAAGCCGTTGCGATTTCTTCGTTTTTCATTTTTTTAAATCTCCTTGATTTAGTTTTATAAGGTGTAACCTTTACCCCTTAACCCCCATAAAACGCTCAACTAAAAAAAAGCCCACAGATTAAAACCCCAATAGCCCACAGAAGCCCACAGAAGCCCACAGATTAAAAGATTAAACGCAATAGGATAAAACCCCCACATTAAAATAAAAGTTCGTTTAAAGTGTGTTAAAATGGCTTAGGGAATAAATAAAGAGTGGGGGGTTTTAAGCCCCCACATAAAAAAAGTGGTTTTATCGTCGCTGTTTAACTACAACACAATAAAACAATTTGCCGTATATCGTCGCTGTTCGAAAGCAATGGACTTAAACACCCGTCCTTTAACTCCTTGTTTAGTCCTCGGGATAGTCTGTTTTAAAACGCTTATATCCCAATCGTCGCCGTCGAGAATTTCGCCGTTTTCGTCTTTGGGATTATCGTTTATTTTCGAAGTTGCAATTTTTCGCCGTCGTGGTATTCCGTCCTTGTCGCAATAATATTTAAAATACTCGACGCTGTTAAACCCGTTTGCTTTCATCATCGCCGAATAACTTTGTTTATCGTCGCTGGATAAACTATAAACTCGCTGTTGCTTTCCGATTTTTTGAAGTTTGCCGTCGGTGATTAAACCTTTATCTTTCATAACATCAATAATATTTTTAATGTGTTTTCTTTGCGTCGATAAAGGATAAAACCTTGTAGAGAAAAAACTTATAATTAAAGACTTTTGAAATTTTTTAGTTTTGGTATTCTTTAAAAATTCCCCAATCCTCGACGCTATTAAATCATATTGTTTAATTTTCTCGTCGCTATATCGTTTTTCTTTTAAGGTTATAATGTCGTTTTCGATTTGTTCGCTAATATTCATTTTTTAATAAACCCCCTTACACAACTAATAAATAAAATTTTATCGTCGCTGTTTTCCAAATAAGAATAACTCCTTTTCTCGTTTTTGCCGTCGCTGTTCATTAACATACCCCCTATAAGAAAACCTACTATTTAATAATTGCGTTTAAACTCGTCGTTGCTTTAGTAACTTTAAAATAGTAACAAAAGAATAAACTTTTAATTGCGTCGCTGTTCCGACATTGTCTATAAAAATAATAAAGGAAATTTAAGTTTAATCTTCGACAATATAAACGCAATTCCTCGACGATATAAGCCCTTAACTATATGATAATTTCGCATACCATACAGAATACGCAATTTTCCGACGCTGTTTTAACGCTGTTTAACCTCGTCGCTATTGCGTCGCTGTTCGGGTTTTTTTTGACTTTCCCACACCCCCCATATTAACACACCCTTGAGCCCCCCCTGAGTGCCTGTTCATGCCTGGAATGCCTGGAGTATACTTGGGTATGCCTGGATTGCCTGGAGTATACTTGGGTATGCCTAGAATGCCTTGAAGTATACCCTGGTATACCCTGGTATACCTTTGAGTGCCTAGTAGCAACATTTTTCCTCATTTTCGGCAGGTATATCTTCCCCGAGTGCCGGTGTGTGGGTTCTACCACATATTATTACTATATTTCGTTCCAAAATCCACTCTAAACGGGTTTTTTCTAGGGTTTTTATGAAAAACTATATGATTTATACTATTCTTCATCGTTTTCTTTTTCTTCCTTCCCAAGAACTCGGCCAATATATGTATGAGACGCGGGCATCCCCGTTATATCGGTAACCTTCTCCGCAATCTCCCGGTGTGATAGCCCCATTGCTTTCATGTGAATGAAGCAACCACGTAGATATGTCAGTTGTCTCTCTTCCTTAGCACTTATCGCTTCTCTAGCCTTCAATGCTTCTACTTTAACTGCTCGATACTCCGCTTCATCTATCGGATAGAAGGGGTCCCAGTCTCCTGACCAGTCAGGCTTGTATGAAGAGTAATCTAGCTCCTTCTTTCCCCTCAAGTAGAGGTATTTTTTGTTCGGACGAGAGTAAAAGTTGAAATATCCCCTATCAATGTAGTCATCATCAGTAACTGAGGTGTAACAGTTGATTAAAAAGTCGCATCTGGATAGCGCAACACCTTTTGGCAAGTCAAAAAAGTCCGGAAGGACTAGAATTGTCAAGAGATTATACTGACCACACTCTCGAAGGAAGTCTTTCACTGCTTGAGTAGTTTTCTTCATGGCTTTTACTCCTTCAAGGTCCGCGCCGGCTTCATCGAATATCAAAGAAGAGTATTTATGCTTCTCACCAAGAATATTTCCAATCTTAATTAATTCAGACCCATTAAAAACTATATTATCTTTGATTGTAAAAGGATTCTTTATACCATAGAGTTCTTCTATCATATAATTCCAATAAAATGCAATCTGAATCCCAAGAAGAGACTTCCCCATTCTTACACGACCTGAACCAGAGATAGTTATTACAAAATCCCAATCACGCTTAACATTTTTAAGAAGTAAATCTAAATTTTCTTTTAAAGTTTCATGCATATAAAAACCAGGACTTCGTTGTCCTTTGTAACTTCCCATTGGGAAAAGTTTAGTGCATACTTTTGCGATTTTACTGATTCACCTCAAGAATATTAGGAAATTATTCTTTATAAAGTTTTTTATAGAAACGTTTATATACTACTTACTACTTATTTAATTATGAAATTAAAATGTTCTAATAAGAAATGCGAATATGAATGGGACTACAAAGGTGAAAGTAAATTCTATGCTTGCTGTCCACGATGTCATAGTTCAATTAATATAGAAAAAAATAAGGTAATTGATGATGAGACACAGAACAGATATTGAAATCTTAATGGCTGATGCCCTAAATGAAAATAACATTGAGGTTGTTGAGCAATGGCCTATTCGATGTAAGTATGGTTATATTTTAGATTTCGCAATTCCTGAATTGAAAATTGATATTGAAGTTGATGGAGAACGATGGCATAAAATTGGAAACAAACATGACCGATGTAGAAATGGTTATTTAAAAAATAAGGGATGGACCATCACAAGATTCCGGGGAAAAGAAATTAAAGAAGATGTAGACAAATGTGTAGACAAAATTAAAACTATTATTATTGAAAAGGAGGTTTGTTTCACATGAAGATTAATGTAAAGATTAAAGGCACAGCACCATTACTATTACACAAGTTCGCTACTGAACCTGCAACTTCTTCCAGGGCTAAGAAAGTTTATGTCCCAGAAGAAGAGGCGGAGAAAGCGTGCTACCGTAATGAACAAGGTCAAGTGTTTATACCATCTACACATTTTAAAGGTTCAATGATTAAGTCCGCCGTTGATTTTAAATACCAAGGGAAAAAATCTTACAAGGAATATATCAAAGCAGGAATATTTATTGAGGAGAATGAGATTATCTTAACTCCTCAAGAATATACTATTTCAAATATACCCGTAGTTATTGCAAGGTCAAGAGTAATGAGGTCCCGTCCAGAGTTTAAAAACTGGGAATGCGAGTTCACTTTAGAGATTGCTGATGAAGCATTAGACTATAAGATTGTCAAAGAGATTTTAGAAATGGCAGGGAAGTATAAGGGAGTCGGAGATTTTCGTCCAGAGTATGGAAGATTCCAAGTTGTTGCCTTTGAAAAGTTAGAAGAATAAACAACATATAAATAGTTCATTTTCTTTTTTATTATTAAATTTTGATGAGGTCCTGTCGGGTGAGGTGTGGTTTGGTTCGGTGAGGCGAGGTCAGGTTAGGTGCGGTAGGGTAAGGTCACAATCATATTCACTCCATGTGAAACCCTTAAGGTAAGGTGAGGCCTGGTGAGGTTAGGTCTAATGCGGTTAGGTAATGTGAGGCGAGGTTGGGTAAGGTAACAGTTTGGCGGAACTATAAACCGCCATTAAAATTAAGTCCTCAATACACTCTTCCGAATGTTCTTTTTATTTGAAGATAAGAATCCGTGGTTCTTTGTAAGTTGTCTAATCTTTCTACTAAGGTCATCAATCTCCGCAATAGTTTTTCTCCAGTAAGACATACTTTCTACTTTTGGTTTCGGAGGATTCATTCTTAATTTATCTCGAAGAAGAACTAAGTCCTCCCAAACTTTATCTTCAGTCTCATTTAATTCAACAGAGATTTCCATATACAATGCGATGATGTGCGAAAGATATTCTTCAGCATCAGCGAGGGGATTACCATAACCATCTTTCATTGTTGTTCTAAATCTTGTCTCATTAATTGCATCAATGATTTTATTACACCTAATCAATACTGCGACATTAGAATTAAATTCTACTTTGGTTGATTCTTCGGATGCCATTAGTTCACCTCAATAAAATTAATACGCTTGACTTTATAAATTTTACTAAAAGGAAAATTATTTAAACCTTGGTATATTATTAAGCTTAACAAAAGTCGTGAGTATAATGCTAACTACAATTAAAAAAAAATGTATGAGGTTTTATTACCTTCTACCAAAATGGTCTAATCCTAAAAAGACATTAACTCCATCACTACAAACTACTATTACCGAGAGAAATAAAATCTTTAATTTGGGGGGATTTGAATAATGGTTTGGAGAGTATCTCCTGCGGTTGCAAAACTTGCCAGAGAAAAAGGTTTAACAATTCCTATGAAAATTGTTGAACCAAAACCATCATATCAATTTGAATCTACATCTCCACAAATTATAGGATATAGATCAAGTAGGAGTGGAGGCGGAGGAAGGAGTTATGTTGTAACCCCTTCAAAAACAACAACTGGTGCTTCAGCAGCTACAGCCCAAGCAGCATTAGCTAACTTAAAAATAGCTCAAGCAAAAGCTGTAGCAGCAAAAGTTGAGGCAGCAAAAGTTATAACAATAAAAGTTGAGGCAGCAAAAGTTGCAGCAATAAAAGTTGCGGCTGCACAAAAGCAACAAGAACTTATTGCAATTAAGACCCAAGCAAATAAGAATTTTGTTGGTCCAATACAACCAACTAAAACTACATTTGAAGTAAACAAAGAAGGTTATGTAATACCAACTAATCAAGAATTATATAAACTTGAACAAGAGATTCCTAAAGCTTCTGGACAAATTCCTGGTGGAACGATGATGAATATAGGATTAGAATCTGAACAAAGAATGTCAGTCCCAGGAGATATCCCTCAAGAATTTAGACCTGCTGTAACATATTTTGGAGATGAAGAATATACATTTATTAAAACGCCAGATTTATCTGACCAAATGACTGTAATTGGAAAACCCCAAGATACCTTAATGATAAAAGATATCCGCCCAGATTATTCTCGTGGAGTTATAAGAAAAGCAGAAGAATATATCCCAGTTTTCGGAACAACAAGAAGTTTAAGTGAAGAAGTTTATCTTCCAGATTCTGTTGCGATAAAAAGATATAATGATTTAATTAAAAGTTTTAGTCCAGGTGCTGGTGTAAAACTTACAAGATTTTTAAGAGAACAACAAGCACAAATGAAAAAAGATATTGGGAACTTAAATGTTCTCAACGGTCTTGCTTCTACTGAAAAAGGATTAACTTCAGAACAAGAAGTAAGAAGACAAAAATTAATCACTAGATTAAATCAAGGCTCGCTTGGAACTGGAATGGATATTCTTTACAAATCAACTGAAGAAGCAGAAGCTCGAGGAGAAAACGTAAACATATTAGGATTCATTCCTGTAAAACCTTCATTAGCAAGACGTGGACTAAAAGGTGGACTCGCGGCCTATGAAGTTGAGAAACAAGTTTTAGGATATCACCTTGTTGCTGGAGGAGTTGGTGTAGGACTCGGAGCAATGGGTTCAACTGGTGCATCTATTGCAAAAGGGGTATCGACTGTTGCTAAACCATTGAAGTCTGCAATTGCTCCGATAGGTGTAGGTTATGGTGGACTCCAAGGTTATCAAGAATATCAAAGTAGTGGAGATATGGGAGATGCTTTCGCTGTTGGACTTGGAACTTCTGCAGGATTCTTCGGTGCTGTTTATTCAAAACCTATTGTAGAAAAGATTATAAAATTTAGAATTAAAGTTCCTGATATAAGTTATAAAGGACCGCGAGGAAAAAAAGCAGAGATGGATATGTTTAGAAAAAAAGGTGGGAGTAAATATGCAAGGACTAGACAAGTGTTTGAAAAAGATATTAATAGAAACATTACTCCAGAACAAAGGCAAGCTTATGCAGAGTTTATTAAATATGGAGACAAAGCAAAAGTTCAGTCAGAACTTGAAAGAGTAATAAATAGCATCCTTAATTCTAATGATTCAGAAAAGAAAAAATTAGAGATAATAAGAAAGCTAGTAAAATATGTAAAAGAACTTCGTGGAGGGATAGATGCTACAATAATAAATAAAGTTGCTTATGGAACTAAGCCAACAGATATTTGGGGAGACATAGTTAAAGGAATTGAATCACGGGCTGGAACAGAAGAATTATTACTCGAGACTAGTTCATCACAAGACATGTTTAAAGGAATTGTCGTTGGAGGAACATTTGAAAGTATGTTTGATACTTCTAAGAAATCTGAAACTGGATTAATCTACGACGCTAAATTGATTAGTAAATCTAAAACTAAACAAGATGAAAAAACTAAACAAGATGAAAAAATTATACAAGACAGTGCTATATTTTCTTCATCAAGTAGTGGAAGCAGTCAAAGTAGTATAACTTCTCCAATACAAATTACTACTCCAAAGCAAGACATAATACCAAAAACTGTAACTGATTTAATCGGCGGAGGGAGAGGAAGTGGCAGCTTACCAAAGAAAGAATACCCTTATGAAAAACCTCCAACACCTAGTATATCAACTTTTGGATTATGGTTCCCGGGAGATAAGACCGAATTTAAAAAGGGAACTTCAACTGGATATCATACACAAGTTAAGCAAGGGAACAAATGGTTTCCAGTAACAAAAAAACCACATACTCGAATGGGTGCAATAGATAGAGGTGCAAGATTAGTTGATAATACTACTTCGGCACAATGGAGAATTGAACCTATAAAACAAACTAAGATAATCAAAGGAAAGAAAGTTAAGACTAAGAAAGTATTCAAAGCAAATCAATTAACAAAAGGGGATGGTTACTTTCAAAAGACTAAAGACAAATATAGAAGTTTTAATATTATTGGCGGAAGACAAAGACCTATGAAAAATAAGTGGATAGAAAAAAAGACAAAAAGGATTGATACTCTTGGGGAAATAAGAGGGATGACTTTATCCCAAGCAATGTCTCGTGGATATAAAAAAGCGAGAGGTCTTCCTGTTAGAAAAACAAAGTCGAGCAGGAGGGAACCATTTAGATTATAGAACAATTTATAAACTATCTATGACTAAATAACTTGAGGTGAGAATGGAACAATCTACGCAACCTAATACTGGACAATCAGTTTCTTATCCAAATCAGCATGAAGGAGATAAATCATTAGCCTCAATCGCAAGTCTTCTTAAAGAGGCTGAAGCAATTCTTCCATTACTCCGTAGAGAATTTAGAGGAGAGGCTATCCAACAATATGAAGATGGAAGTTTTGAATACATCCAAGTTTCTAAACCTTTGTTCGTTCAATTAGATGTAACTACAGAAACACCCTTAAAGAAAAATATTACTTATAAGAACGGAGTTACTAAAGAAGTTTATCTTGCTAACGACGAGGCCATTGAAGAAGTTCTTTCTATCCTAAAGTTTATGGGAATGAATAAGATGACCTTACTTACTAACATTAAAGAAGATATGATATTAGATGACTTATTAGAATTTGAATGTAAGTTCGCTGCGGTTCTTATGCTTAAACAAAAGTCATGGGGAATTGATAAAGAACTTCTACCAATCATTATGACAAAGATTAAAACTATTGTTCAAGATGCAAGATACATGGCTTGCCAAGGGAATACAATTAAAGCAATTCAGAAAACAGTATCGAGAGTTGAAAGTTATTATGAAGGAGACAATCCAAAGAATAAAAGACAAGGGCCTTATACATGAAAATAACTAAAAAACAATGGGAGAGTATTCCTCAATTAGATAGAATAGAACTTGCTCAAGGTTATCTAAAAAGAGAAATGGTATCTTATGCTTTCCTAGTTATTTTTGCAGTGATGCTTTATGCTGGTTTTATTCTTGAAGCATTTATATTTATATTATTTGCAGTATGGATTATAAGATATAATTACAAACAATTAACAGATAAAATCTTTTTCAAATATTTTACAGTGAAAAGAAGTATAAGGGAGGTTAGAAAAAATAAATGAGTTCAGTAACAGTAATTAACGGTATTGTTGGAACTCTCGGAAAAGTTCTTTTGTATACTTGGTGGTTATTTATATTCGGTGGGGTTTATGCACTAAAGAAAAAGTGGACAAGATTCCCATTAGAAGCAATCATCTATGAAAAGAAAGGAGACAATCTCGTTAAGACAAATGATAGAATAGGGAAGAGGTTTGAAAAAGATACAGGAATTACTTACTCCCAATTATTAATGGCTAAGGATACAATCCCAATGTTAAATTATGATTGCATACTTCATACTGCTAACAAGAATACTAACTTTCTCGAAAAGATTATTAGTTTTATAAGACCAACAGCCGGAACAGTTTTCTTATTTAGATATGGTTCTAAACAATACAAACCAATTAAAACTGAAATGAAAGATGGGAAATTAAAACTTACCGAGATAAAAAGTGAAGATGGAAAACCAATGTTTCATTATGCTTATGAACAATTCGACCCTAGAGTTTCCATTGGAAACTTACAATTTGAAGTTGTCGATTGGGACAACATGAATTTCATGGTGCAAGAACAAAGGTCTTCAGTTATTCGTAGAGCGAAGAAAGGAGAGTTTTGGGCTAAGACATTAATCCCTTTAATTATAATCGGTGCTTGTGTTGTAGTGGGAATCTTTATCCTGAAGTTTAGTGCAGATGTTGGTGGAGATATTCGAGCAGTCACGCCAGCTACTCCAGACCCAATTACTGGTGGAAGTAAATTGATGGGGGGAATAACAGATGCATTCACACCAGGGGCTTAAATATATTTTTTTAATTGTTTTTCTTTGTCTTTCTTTTCCATTAGCATCAGCTATCTTAATTGACAATCCAAATCTTCCGTTAGTTAAAACAACTCCCATTGTTGTTTCTTTTGATAACACAACAGGGTCAGTAAATAATTCTGAATATCTACAAGGATATACCCCCGCAACATTATATACTTATTACACAGGATTGTTTGATTTAGTTTATGCACCTTTAGCTTCTTTAGCAAATTATCTTCCTCTTGCTGGTGGAACAATGGCAGGGGATATTGATATGGATGGAAATAATATTAATAATGTCGGAGATATTCAAGGGGATGGAACGGGGAGTTGGTTCAATCAAACATTATTAATTTCAGGTGACCATCCAGTATCTACAAATAGTGATGCAACTCTTGTAATTCAATCTGAAGTAAATTATATTTCTTGTATTAATTTAACCGAAGGAGGAAATTTAGGTTTTCAAATATGTTATGATGGAACTGGTGGAGGAGAATTAATTATAAAGAATATGAATGGAGCAACAGAATATATGACAATAGATAGAGATGATGGAGGAATAGTTTTTCATAATGAAACAACATTTGTAAATATTACTGTTACTAATATTACTACAACGACAATAACTACTTCAGGAATTAGTGGACGGACGGCAGGGTTATTAGATATGAGGGGAGACCCTTGGATTTTATCTGAAGCTGATTTTCAAATACTAGAAAACTTATTGGTTGGTGAGAACATAACTGTTGATGGATATATCAATGGGATTAATATTTCAAATTTATCAAATGAATATGTTCCTTATACTGGTGCTACTAGTGATGTAAATATTGGAGCGCATAATTATATAACAAATGGTTCTATTCAATGGCATGAACAAACAGGGATACAAAATTTGTTTTATATTAATCCTCTTCTTGGTGATGGATTTAGAATGGAATATTGGTATGACTTTGAAGCCGCAAATGATGACTGGTTAATCTTTCATAAGACAGATGGGAATGATGCTAACCCCGACGGAGGAATAGGATTTATGATGTCTAATTCTTCAGGATATAATAAAACAGTATTAAAGATTGATGGAGGACATCTTGCTAATTTTACAAATTATGATATAACAACAACAGGAAATATTACTGCTAATTGGTTTAATGGAAGATTTAACTGGACTAGTGGAGATACTTGGAACTCTTTTAACGGAAATACTTTAACTTTTAATGATTCAATGTTATCAACAATTTATTATAATGCAAGTGCTATTCAAGTTATTACAGGGACGGGTGCAGGAACATTAGCAGATATTCAAACTTATAATAGAATAACTTATAATGTTACAGAAGTTTTATCTGACTATGATTTAAGAGTTAATTTTACAGGGATAACAGATTTTACAACCCTTTTAGTAAGACACAAATGTTCGGATGATAATGGTCATGTTAGTTCAATTGAAATATGGGATTATAGTGATTCAAATTGGGAAGGTTATGGATACTTAACTGAAAGTGTAACTTCCGCAATAAAAACATTAGGAGTTTATGATGCTTCAGACCATATACAAGATGGAATAGTTCAAGTTAGATTCTTTCAAGAAGAAGTAGGAAACGCATTACATATTCAACGATTTGATTGGGTTAGTTTAAGCAAAGGTTATGGAACTCCAGTAGGACAAGAAATAGACCCTGACTTTAATCACTGGTTAGGTGATCCTGTTTTTTTAAATAATATTAATGCTACTAATATTAATTTTACGACGACAGGGAATGTAACTGCATCTTATTTTATAGGGGATGGTTCTCAATTAACAGGAATAGAAGAACCTCTTTGGTCTGGGAATTTAACAAATGTAGCATTTACAAATACAAAAGAAACATTCGCAGAAAATATAACGTTTAGTAAAAATATAACTGTAACGAATTGTATAATTTTCTCAAGCGGGGGACAGATTTGTAGCAATTAAAAATGAATAAAACAAAAATATTTATTGGAATTATGGGGGTGGGTTGTTTAGTTATAATAGCATTTGGGATATTCTTTTTTGCAGGTTCTTCAAATGTTTATGCAAAAGATATTGTAACTATTGGTAATGATAATCTAAAATTTTATGATTCAGCTTTACAAGAAGTTACTATAAAAGATTCAGATAATAAAAGTTTAGTTAATATAAAATTACTTACTCCGTTAGATAATCATGTTGGAATAGGTTATCAAAAAGTTGCTGAATATGAAATTAGTTCAATTGAGAATTTGAAATTATTAGTTTCTAAAATGGAATTTTATGATAAATCTAAATCAATGAATGAAATAACTAGAACTATTGATTATAAAATAAAAGTCATAAAACAAGTTGTAGTAAATGATTATAAGAGTAGTTGCAAAAGTGGTATTTATGAAAATTGTACAAAAACATTAATAGGAAGTCATTTTGAAAATAAAACTACTTGGATTAATTTAGATAAGGTTGATTTCATAAGAGATGAAAAAATCATTGTAGGACTTTATACAGATGTTCAAAAAGGAGATAAAATAGAATGGATTCCAACATTTCATATAAATGAT
>Ga0207997_1000941_pt1 | contig 14980 bp, 40 predicted proteins | sample AntAceMetag02UKN_FD_184777 | JGI IMG/M metagenome (GOLD analysis project Ga0207997, IMG submission 184777) | Saline lake microbial communities from Ace Lake, Antarctica - Antarctic Ace Lake Metagenome 02UKN (SPAdes) (version 2) | ecosystem: Environmental > Aquatic > Non-marine Saline and...
CCCAATTCTATTCTAATATCCCTTAGCTTCGATTCTAACGCTTCTACTATCATATAGGTATATTCTATCATTATTCTCCCAGAAGCGCTTAGAATGGCACTAAGGTACCTTAGAATAGATATAACATATTAGAAGTTACTTTATAATATTGTCGACAAGATCTCGCAGACCTTACTTCCCGACAGATCCCCGGCCAGCACGGCTTGCACGGAAATATGCGCCAGGAATCAGTTGCACATAAAATAATGAATGACTTTACTGGCCTGGATAAAGCCTTATTATGATACGTGGAGCTACTTTACTACAAAATTGTAAGCGCAAGCAAAAATGAAATATTCAAATAAAAAGTAAATTAATATGCGACGAAGTCGCATATCCCCGCTTTTCATAATAACCATACCGAATGTTTCCTGCTACAAAATCGCTTGCAGCCCTAGAATGCACACTTTCTTGCATATATATAAGGGTTCAAAAGTAAGCAAAGATGCATGAAAACACCTAAAAAAAGCTTTCATTTTCGACCCATTACCCCTATAAAACATCATCTTTTGTGTGCATATATATAAGGGTACAAAAGAAGGCTTGTACGCCTAGAATGCACCTAAATATGAGGAAAAAGAGAGTCCTGAATACTAAAATGATGTCTCATGTTAGCTTTTAAACACAATTTACCTATAAGGGAATCCTTTTTACTGCAAAAATGTATGTTTTTGTCGCAATTTGAGTGGAAAAGCGACAAAAAGCGACATTTTTTCGATTATGCAAGAATTTTTCATGTTGCTTTCTTTCTTGTTCTACATAGCATTAACCCGCTCATATGTTAGCTTCTTTCTCGTATGTTATACCTTAATAGTCGACATTCTCAAATGCTTGCAATGGAAGTTTTTCTGTGGTATAATTGAGTCACGGGGATAGCCATGCTATCGGCAGCATCGGTTTCGGGGAGCTTGGAAGAAAATCTTAAAAATCTTTCAAGAGAACATTAACAACTTAATAATGATTTGGTTCCCTACACGGTTTTATTAGTCGGTATATAGTATAGGTTCACTGGATGTCAAACTGTAACTTGATTAGATCTTATTGGAGAATGTACTAGAATAACTAGGTACTCGCGGGAAATTGAGCATAGCTGCCATCAAAAGTTCTTATGATTAGAACACTTTGATTGGTCCTAATATTGGCAGTATAGAGGTAACTCTTATTAGGATAATAGGTTATGATACAAGTTAGCCCTAACATTCCAATCTTAATTCCTCCGGGGATTAACTAAACGTAAAATATGAAAGGCCCAAGATTATTAATTAATGATCTTACTGGCGAGGGGAAAAGTTTCTTTCCCCTTTCCTAAAAGTTTATTAACTAAGGGGAAAGTATGATTGAATCTTTTAGATTTCCGGTTGATGGGGCGGAGATAGTAGAAAACTTCCGCAGATTCTCCTCTGCCTCTTTTGGTTTGGATAACAAATTTTATGTTATCATACATAATAATCTCGGTAAGATTATAGTACCAGATTGGTTGAATATGTATGATTATATACTGACTTGTTATCCGGAAAATTTCCGACAGAAGTTTCCCCATTTAGCTAAAAAAGTTTTGGGGAGTTGGTCTGGACGAACCTTGTTTTCCGGAACACAGGAATACTTGAAGATTGAGGAAGTTCAATAGGAGGTTTCAAATGTACATGCGATGGCACGCTACAAAGAGGTTAACTGAGGAAAATATTGAGAAGGTAGAATTCGCTCAATATGTTGTAGCGGAGTTAGATAAGATCTTTAATCAGAATACAGGAATTGTTCTGAAAGATCTTAAATCATGTAAAGGGGGTATTGTTCATCACGAGGAAACAATTTGGTTTTCTCCTGAAGATTTGGAGGATTGTTTTAACCGGGGATTTGTAGAATACTACAATGATTCCTGGTGGGAAGGGCCGCAAAATCCTCTCGGATTTAGATCAATTCTTTTGTTGGCGGTTCACGAATATGCTCACACTTTATTCTTTAAGTGGGGGTATCATAAACGAGGAATTAAATCTCACGCTCGTCAGTTTAGAGATATTTGTAGACATCTCTATCGTCAATTGAACTTTCAAGTTCTTTATGACTCTTGGCAGGAGTCGAAAGAAATAGATCTTTAAGGAGGAGTATGTTTAGTATTAGTTACAAAGAGTATTTCGTAGCTTGTGAGACAGATATTTGCTACGAGGGACAATTTCCATTGGAAGAAATGATTGTGGAAGTTGTAGGAAAAGATATCCCTGTTACTTGTTTTATGGGAAACTTTTCTCCGGCACAGGCTCCCACGATTAACATTGTGTGGAATGAGGTTTATCCCACGATTCTGAAACTTATGGTTCTGCGGAAAAAGTATTTCCAGCGGATGAATAAGTTTGAGGAATTATTTACGTCACTTAAGGAAACATTTAAGTCACAAGAAGAAACTCCAGGGATACATCTTGATGGAATTGAAGATATCTCCTGGGAGTTTATCAAATGGCTGACGGAAAAGATTGCATAAGGAGAAAAAATGCAGCAAATTACTATTGAATATGCAGAGTGTGGGTGTAAAGAAAACTTTCTAACAACACTATTCTGTAGTCTCATACTTGGATCTATTTCCATTGGGATATGTGCGTTTGTAGCTTGGTTCATATATCTATTAATTGTATCTGTTAGTGGAAGTTACTGTATTCTATAAGGTAGATAGTCTTACTGGGGAGATAAAAGGTTATCTCTCCTAAAGGGTTATTAACCATAGTTCTATAAGGAGGTTTCAAATGACTGAAGAAGATCGTGTAACAATTGAGAACGGAAGTTATTTCAAGGTTGAGTTTCCCGGCGGATATTTCTTTGCTAATAAAGCTTATTTTGGAAAGCTCGGAATGGGGCTTGGCTTTACTTTCCGTGGTTCCAATGTAGGTTTTGTCGATACAAACAGAATTACGGATGTTGTTTCATCTGGTTCTTCTATTGATATTCGTGTGGAGTAATGACTCTGAAACAATTTGCGGAAAAGTTTTATGACGTATATTTCGAATATTGTCTCGATGTATACGGAATAGTTGAAGTTTGTAAGAGGATGCGGAATGATGGCCTATATGAATATTTAGACATAACAAACATTAACATAGGCGAATTTGTTCTGTATTGGAACTCCACCTATCAATTCTCTCCGGTAACTATAAAGAAGAGTGAGATTGGCACTCAATTTATTTACCGAAGAAAGGAGATTATTGCAATTGTTTTCGGTGGAACTCTGAAAATTAGGCTTTTCTAAGGAGAAATCGGTGGAAAAAACAAAGGGTTTGAGGTACACGCAGGAATATCCTGTAGATAAAACAACTCTACGGGGTGAGATCGCTCGGCTTATTCGAGAAAACTCTGTTAACGAGATTCTCTTGTACTCTGCAAACATTAGGTTGTTTGCCGAGGAATTTCGCGTTCTAGAATCCAGCCCTACGGAAATACTTCTTAGGGAAAAAGGAGAAACACAGATACACACTGTTCTAGATGTTTTCAGCTTTACTTCGGCTTTCATTTCCAATAGTAACGGAACATTGGTAATTCTTTAGGGAGAATTGAGGAGAAATAATGACTGCTGAAAAGTTTTTCGATATGTATGATGTTTATCCGTTGCTTAAGTTTCAATTCTTTGGTGGGTATGTTTACGTTGATGAGATCGAGATCGAAGGAAAAAAGATCGGGCTTTATAACGCGAACATTCGAATTGGAGAATTTGATCCGGTGAGGATTTCAGAAGTTTTCTTTGATGATATGATTGTTATAGTTCGTTAAGGAGAATTAAGATGTTGAAAACTGTTGAAGGAAAAGAGTTGTCCGTTACATTTTTCGGTACACAGAGAAATGTGAAGATTTATCCAGAAGTTACTCATATTCTTAGAATGATGCAAGAAGATTTTGCTGATTTCTATCTAACAGGTAGTTTTTCAATTAAGGGAAGAGAACCAGAAGATATTGATTTCTTTGCTTTGGCAAGTAATGAACTTCGAGCAGCATTAGTTTCTCATGGGTTTAATCCGGAATTTGGTGCATATGGAGACTCTTCTTTCCAGGAAGTTTTGGTATTTAATGCCCCACACAATTTCTGGGGAGATTATATCTCTCAAATTCATGTGCAGTTAATCTATCCGTGGTTGTTGGATAAAAAGATTGCTGCTCAAAGAAAGTTTGAGCAACTCTCTCCGTATCTTAGAGAGTATCTTACCAAGGATAGGATGAGAAGTCTTTGGGAAATTCTTATGGATTAGTTTTTCTTTTTCTCCCCATTAAAGGCGCTCTCTGTAGGAAAACTCAAATAATATTTAAGGAGAAAATATGTCCCCTCTTTCATGGTATGCCTTTGTTTGCCATGGTTGTGGAAGAAAGATTCCTAGAGCTGGTGAAATTGTTCACCATATGGGAAAAAAGTTTTGTAGTGAAAAATGTAGTAAGAAGCATTCTGAGGAGAATGAATGTTCTGGAAGAATTTGTTTACAACAGTAGCAGTAATGACAGGTATTTTAGTGGGTGTAGGAGTAATACTTAGTCTTTACTATTTCTGCATAACTCTCGGAATATTGGGAGTCTACCTTTTTACTGGACTGTTGTTTGTTGTTCTAGTGATTGGTACTATTTGTACCTTTTTCTAAGGAGAATTTGATGGAGATTTTACTTTTCGTTGGTGTAGTTTTACTGTTGCTTGGGTATTTTTCTTTAATCAAAAAGGAGGAAAGATATCAGAAGTTTGTTGAACGTATCAGTTGATTCACATTCTTCTTGGGGACATAAAAGGTTATGTCCCTAGGAAGGTTGTTAATCTATCTAAGGAGGAAATTGGTAACTATTGAAGAAAAACTGGCTGTGGCAAAAGGGGGAATTATTCATGTGTATGGTGGATATGTTTTCGGAAAAACATTCGAACTTTCAATTGAGGGGGAAAAGACTATCTTACTATCAAAGATAAAGAGGAAAAATTTGTAGATATATTTCCATTGGTTGTTGTTAGAGAAGTTATCCTTGATAAAGATAATTTTGCACAATTATTTCTACGTTAGGGGATAAAATGACTGTTGGGGATCGAGTAAGTTTTCAGAATACGTCTGCGACTGGAACGATTGTCAAAGTAACTTCGAAGGATAAGTTTTTCTTCGAGGCGAAAGAAGATACTTATACAGTAGAATGGGATGACGGATATAAATCCTCCGATGCATATTATCGGAGAGACTTACATCTGATTTAGTTTCTTTTCCTTCTTCTCTCTATTAAAGGTAATAGGGAGATGAAGTAGAATAATCTAAGGAGGTAGTATGCAGAGGTTTGTTTGTACGAAGTGTGGAAAAAGATCCACACTACCATGCAGAACTTGTCCCATGTGTAAGGCAAAAAATTCCTACATGAAGTTTTCTCGGCAAACGAAGGTTGTCAATAAACTTCGTTTGTGGGAAGTCGCTGAAGATGTTAATCCAGCGGGAAAATCCCGCTGTAGTTGTACAAATCCTCGAAAGGAAGGGTAAAATGGCCCACAAGAATTACTATGGTAGTGTTGGGGAGAGAATTTTCAAGGGGATTTTATTGAGTGGTTCGTTTTCGATCACTCTAATTGTTCTATTTAAGTTGTTCGGGGGATAAACCGACATGACTGGGAAAAAAAGACGCTTGCCGAAGCCCGCAGGAGTTTCCACTAAGTTTGTGGGACGGATTTTGAAAGCTCTTCATGATAATGATTTGAGAAAAATCATTACAGAGGATGCGCGAGTTTGTTTTGCTCACCCTATAACGGGATGGAAAGATTCCGATACTTGTATGTTTTTTACTGATGGACACACACAGATGTATATTGAGCTGGCGAATTTCGTTGGTGTTTATGCGAGGGGAATCTCACTAATACTTGTTCGGCGAATGTAAAAATATTTAAGGAGAAGTAAAATGGACGTGGACGAAAAAAGCTATCTAGACCAATTTTCACGGGACTGGGAAATAGGACTTCAAGCTGCCGAAGCAGATTATCTTCGCATCACAGGGCAGTTAAACGCAAGAGCTTTTCGAATAATTATGGCCTATGAGATAATCTCGGAGCTTAAAGGTTCTTTAACAACTGTAGTCCTAAAAGATCCTGTGATAGCAAAGAAAGATGGAGATACATTCTTTGCTTGGGATGATGATCATTTTGTAGAGTTCTCCTCAACCAGTTTGGAAAATGTTTGGGAAGTTCGAGGGGGTGGATACGGAGTAAGATTAGAAATTATCTCCGTTCGAGTATTCGTTTAATGTTTTTCTTGGAGGGATAAATAACTTATCCCTCTATGAAAGTCGTTAACCTATCTAAGGAGGATTATGATTAAGTATTTTGTTAATTATACGGTTAAATATTCAAATGGAAGATCTGGAGAAGGAAGCGCAAGTATTAATAGAACTTCTCCTGTAACTGATATCGACGATATTAGAGCGATGGAGACGAGTTTAATGATTGAGAATAGAGGTAAATATGAATGGGCTCATATCAATAACTGGAGGAGATTTGAATAAAATGTTTACTCCGAAAGCTCCCGATATTTTAAAAGAAGGTTTTTGTAAGAGGAGCGTTCCTCTCAAAGAGTTGTTTTTCCCGAAGGAGCGGTTATATCCTGATTTAGATTATGAGACTGGGTGGTACAAACTTGTTCATATCCGAACAAGAAAAGTTAGGTGCAAAAGCAAGCTCACAAAGAGAGAACTTTTTGCATTAAGTTTAGATAATAAACGTAGGGGAGAAGATTTTCCTTATGAATGGGTGGAGATAAAAGCTCCTCAAGGGGATAATAATGTATAGCATATATATTTGGTCAGAATAATGCCTACTAAATATAGGTTGGGTGATCTGATAGATAAAAGGAGGAATTATGTTTAACGTATTTTTTAATGGGGGATTGTTTGCTATATCTGAGGAAGAGGAGGAAGAGGCTATAAAAAATTTCGTGGAATCTTTTGAGGATTCATTAGATAAAGAAGTAGTTCTTAGGGAAATCTTTGAGCTACGACCAGGATTTAATTTGAAATCCGTAACGGGATTTGTGGAGGAAAATTGGCATAAGATTATTAAGGAAGCAAGTGAATTGCGGGAGATTTATCCAGACGAATTTGAACGAAGTTTCTTCGACACCGCAGTAGAGGATTTCATTAATGCTTATATGGAACAAGGAGAATAAACATGAGTAAGCCTCGCTCCCCGCCAATTCCTGTAGAATTGATACTTATGTTAGCCGGTGTGGAAGAAAAGGACACTATAATTAATACTGTAAAGTACTGGGAGGCTGCTTTTAAGCAACAATTAAAAATTAAACGTCAAGTGAGTGAGATGTTGTCTGGTGCATTTCGAATAATTCAAGAACTAAAAGAAAAACTAGGAGAACAATAGCATGAGTAGTAAGATTTGTCGAGCTTCTGTCGTAATTCTTTTGATCGTCGCCGGGATTATGGCTCTTTTCCCCGAAGAAATTTGCGCTGGAGGATGTGATACTCTCCTAGGAAAGATTGATGATATTCGAGACGCCGAAACGGAAGTCACTTTCGTTCATGCGTCAAATATCTGTCGGGCAGAAATAAAAGCCGGACAAGATTTGTTTAATTTCTATGAAGATGGCTGTAATGGTTGTTACTGTGTGGAAGGAATTAATACAAACACAGTAACAGTCTGGGAAACATTTGAACGAAATTCTCTTCAATGTAATTGTAAAGATATGTCTCATGTGAGTTTCTTTACTTCTCCAACAGGGATTTCTTTGCTTGGATTTAAAACAAATAATACTTCAGGAGTTGCTCTATTTATTTTGATTGTTATGGTTGTTGTGGCAATGGGTATTTTGTTTACAAAAAAGGGAGGTGAATAATCTAGGTAAAGCTGCCAGAGAAATCTGAAGGTTCAAAGCCCTTGAAAAAAGCTGATGACTTAGATTAGAAGTAAATTTAGTCAAAGGAGTTTAACTATGTTGGTAGATCGTAATGGAAATAAAACTCGGTGGGATGAATATCAGAGATTCCTTAAGCAACGGGAATTAGTTCTTTCCCCTCAAACATATCGAGTAGTGAGAGAACTTTCTGAATATCCAGCAGGAGTATTTTTCCGTACAGGAAGTGCGGAATCAGCTTTTTATCCAGACGATCTAGATTTCTATACCGTAAATCATGAGTTACTCCAGGAATTTCTTTCTACTCTTGGATTTACGAAGTTGAAATATGGGTCGTATTTTTGTCAACTAATCGACGTAGATATTTGGGAACTCACTCAGTATAGTAGAAAGATTTCCCAGGTTATTGATAAGATTCATATTCAAGTATACGATTTCTATTCCTTCGTTAAAAAACAAGAGGTTATGCGTCAGTATTATCTAGCACAGAGATTTCTCAGGGTAAATAAAGCTTGCCATAAAGCATATCAGGGTGCGCTGATGCGAAGAAATGTCTAAAGTATTCTACAACGGATTAAGTAAGTATGAAGTTGCAGAAGCTTCTGATCTTCTGCGTAAAGCTAATCGTATTTCTATGTTAGGCTCTAGTTTTATTCTGAAAATTGCCAAAACAGGTAGGAAAGGAACAAGAAAGTTAACGGACGAAATAACCTGTAACATTCGAATAGCCAGAATTAGAGGATGTTTTGACATAGAAGTAGAATTGGAGGACTATTCTTACAGTAGTTGTCTCAAGCTTTGCGAAAAACTGTTTGGAGAAATGTCAAGACAAAGATTCGGAGATACGCTATATTGGCGCATCCGGTTTGACAAATTTAAGGCGGCTTTTAGGTAAGGAGAAAAGTTGTGCTGTTTTCTATCGGTCAAGGAGTTATTACTCCACTAGGAGTTGGAAAAGTTTGTAGTTGTACCCAATGGGCAAATACATTTCGTTATGTTGTAAATAATGAAGTATTTGTTGAGTTTGAGCTACGAGATTTCGAATCTATTGTAGTCAAGGTGGTTAGAAAGGTTCTAGAAGATAAGAATCTTATGGACAAAGTTCGTGATGAACTTTTATGTATGTATACGAAAGGAGAAAATAGACTACCAACGGCTGTAGAAGCAATTGTTCGTAGTACCACTAAGATTATTTTATCATAAGGAGAAAATATGCATTTTGAGGTCGCCAAGGTTATATAAGGAACACTATAGGAGAAAACTGATGGAATACAAGGTAGAATTTGTAATCGAAGGCCGGGAACTTTCCCCCAAAGAAATCGAAGAATTACAGGATTCTTTTGTGGATTCGGTGGAAGAAAAGGATCTTTATACAGCGGGGAGTATTCGAAAATACACCAAGCTGGATTCTTTTATTGATTGGCTGTGGGTTCTTTTACATGGGTAAAAAGAGAACAGTCAAAAGAAATTGTACTGTTAGAGATTTTACGAGGGCCGTAAAAAGCCAGGGAGGTTCAATACAATACGGGGGAAGACATTCTAAATTTGTTTCCCCCGACGGAAACGGAAAAGTCCCTTATCCCAATCATTCTGGGGATTTAGCTCGTGGGACTTCATTTAGTATCACTAAAGCTTTAATAGCATTAGGCTTTGTGGTACTTGGAATTGTTGCAATTCTTTAAGTAATCGTTTCACAAAAAATTAAGAGAGATTAGTGAAAACTAATCTCTTTTTCTATGTCTCAAAGGAGAAGTTAAGTGAAGAAGTTAGTTTTTCTGGTATTGGTGCTAACTGTTTTCCTGACTGGGTGTATGAATGATGCAGATGTAGCCTCACAAAATCTATCTGTGGCAGCGGATAATTTCGAAGTTACTAGACGCATTGTTTTTTATAATGGGATTACCGGCGAGTATATGTTGGTAATCGAAGGATTATGTTCTCTTGGTAATAACGATGCGCCAGGAGAATTAACTGTCACTTGTAAAACGGGTATTTCTTCTTACAAGAAGCATTTTCTCGGACTTAGTGATAACGTGACTTACCTGGCAGAACAAATTGAAGGTGTGCAGGTAGGAACATATCATTATAGGGTAACATTTAAACCATCCGTAATTATTCCAGATATCCGGCTTGACTAAGTAATTGTTCGAATAGAAAAGGCTAACCCTAAAAAGTTAGCCTTTTCTGTTGGGTCAATTCCTTTAGTAAAGGAGAGTAAAAGATGTTAGGAACATTTTTAATCGGAGTGTATGCATTGTTTTGGGTTTTTTGTACGATGATTCTACCATGTCTGGGGCTACTTATAGCGTTTTTGTTTATATTTGCCGGTGATCGAGATGTAAAACGATGGTTGAACAATCTAAAAGATTCCTAACTAAAGTATCAAGGAGAGATTGTGAACGAGAATAAAGTAGGATTGGAAGCCGAGTTTTTTGTTCTGAAAGATGGGGAACTAGTTTATCCAGCAAATTACGGATTTGGGACAGATGATTTTGTTCTTCTGGGGGAAATTCGAGCTAAGCCAGGAAAAAATCGAGCTGAAACGATATCGAACTTCCTAAATGTCTGGTATCAAGCCGTTCGTAAAGCAAATGTCCAAGGCTTGGTTCTGGATATTTCTGGCTACAAACAACTTTCCCCGGAGAAGTATTCTGAGGTAATGCGTAAAGTTGGAACAAAGTCTATCGCCACGTGCAAAAATATCTATCCGGGAGTGGATTTGCTACAATTCTCTGATGCTGTTGTAGAGGATGGAAAAATTCTACACTACAATACTTCTGCTGGATTCCATATCCACTTTTCTTCTGAGGTAACACGGGAACATTGTTATACAGTATGTGGGGATAGATACGAACCAGTAAATATTCCCTTGATGATGAATGGAACAAACCTTGCAGAAATGTCTTTCTACCAGAAGATAGCTGGGGAAGATATTAAGAAAGAAACTACTGTACGTGCTTCTCGGCTCACAAAGCCAGATGTATCTTATATTGTTAAAACCCTAGATGAAAAACTACTTCCTGGCTACAGTTTGGATGTTCCGCTAAAGTATCGCCAGCCAGGATTTTATGAAATAAAGACGCATGGATTTGAATACAGGTCACTTCCATATACGCGAACTATTTTGGACGATATTTACGTAATTGTTGATACAGCATATGGTTTGCTGGAAGGTCTAAGCCTATAAAGTAGCCGTTCCACTAAGAAAGACTAGCCTAAACAGCTAGTCTTTCTTGTTGGGTCAATTCCTTTAGTAGAGGAGAGAATATGATTATTTCTGAGGTAATTGCTAAACTGAAAGAAAAACAAGAAATTCTGGGTGATGTTCCAGTAATTATTCATAAGTACGGAGAATGTAGTATAGAATGGTGGGATGAAATTACAGGGTTTGAGCATGTAACAGATATTCCCGTAAATGCATTTGATAGGAATCCCAAAATCCTTCCAGTGGCAGTAGAAATATATTAGGAGATAATTATGATTTTAGTATTACAGGATTGTGAAGATGTAGAAGCCCTCTACGAAACAGATAAATCTTGGGCAGGGATTGTCCAGGCTTTCTTTGCTGAAAATCCTCAAACTCTGTATATATATATGAAGGTAGTATGTATTCATCTATTCAAACTTATGCGTTTGACGGAGCTAGAAGAGTAAATCCCAGCGAAATAGATTGGGAAAGAAACGCTATTCCTGAATATTGCCGAAGAGATTTTCGAAAATTTGTACATGAAACGTGTACTCTAGAATCTTTCCACTATATGTAAGGAGATAAATCATGCTTGAAAAATACCTGAAGGAAAACTATCCAGACATTTTGGCAGAGTATGAACGCTCACAAAAAACTTTTGACGAGCTTTTCCAGATCGGGGATTTGGTAGAGTATCTTTCTTCAGATATTCGTGGGCATATTGTTATCTGTTGGACATACTACTTTGTTAAGAAAGTTTATGTTGGAGAGGATAGTGGAGGAGGAATTCCTTGGGGGGATGATTATTACTGTTTCTCAGACAGAAAGAATGGCAAAGGAGTTTGGAATTTGATCGACATGGATTCAGAGTGGTGGAAAACTCTTAGACCTGTGGGGAGAAAATGAACGATCTCTACATATTTAAATCGTCAACAAAATCGCTGCATCAACATTGGGTTTTACTTGTGACTGCGGAGGATTATCCAGGGGTTCTAAAAAGAGTTGAGGAAAGAGTTAGGAAAATCAAAAAGTCTGGAAGGAAACACTTTGATTTAAAAGATATGAAACTATACTTACGAGAACAAGATGCGCCTGTGACAAATGTTCCATATCACAATTGTCTTTTTCTCTGGAAAGTATTTGAAACAACCGGAGATGATCTCGATTTAACTGGAATGGAGAAGTAAATGAACTTAACAGAACTAAAATATATTCCCCAAGAAGAAATTATTGGAAGAGATCTTGGTCCAATCCTAGGGATCAATGAAATCTACTGTGAAGTAATTAATGTAGTTTTTGAAGAAGTACTTATGGTTTGCAGAGGAATTTCTAGTAGCGGTGACGGATATGCAAGCATAAATTTTTATGAGAGGAAAGAATGATAGTTGATATTAACGTAAATCATTGGAAACGTGGTGAAGATGGTCATGCGATAGATTTATTCGCTGGAATTGGTATTCGGACTCAACTTTCTTTAGAGGAATGTGATGTTCTTCTTCAAACTTTTCTTTTAACAGAAGGGGGTTCTTCCAGAGAATGTTTTGCTACAGAGTTCTTTAGGTTTATCCGAAGAACTTTCCATGTTGTTTATTCGGATTGTCCAAGTAAAGGGTATATCGGACATGGTTATGCTAGACCTACTTATGATGTAGTTATTCGGGATAGTATTCTTCTTGTACGTCATTCGTATCTTGTTCAAATAGATCCTACTATTTAAGGGGAAAAAGATGTTAACTATTCAGGAACAGATTTTATCCAAAGCTCGTCTGGTAATTCAGCAAACTACGTCTGTGGACAGGGAAAATCGTGTTATTCGTATAGAAAGTCTGCCTATATCCCCTACGTTACAAAAGTATTTTACTGATCATGGTGTTATATATGCATGCTTTTACCTAAAAGGAGAAGGCAGAGCAGTTTCTTTTATGAGCCGTAGATTTAATAACTTATTGACAGTTGTTTATGAAGAAGATAATGGTGGTATCAATTGTTGGCTCCCACCCCACATAAAAACATTTATCTTCCTCAAGGAAAGAATTATTAGAAATGAATAAAAGGAATTTGAAAGGATTTAGTAAAGCCACGTCTCAAAAGAGACACGCGCAAAAACGTCTTCGACAAAGGTACGGAATTAATATTCAAAACAGAGAGTATTATTCCCTGTGCCAACAAGTTTTAAATAGGAACGCCGCCTTCATTAAGAATCAAACAAATAGAACCTCACTATGGTGGGTAACGGTACGAGGTATTAGTATCCGGGTTGTTTTTGATAAATATAGGAAGAGGATTGTGACTTTCTTTTAAGGAGAAAACATGTTGTATAAGGTTGAAGATACAGACGTAGAAGCATTTCAGCAAACTGCTGCTAAAGCTGGGACTCAGTTCAAAGAAGTTGTACTCAGTAATATTATTGTTATTGGAGATCAATTAGTTCTCTCTAGAAATCCAATCCAATACTATTACGACTCCTTTAATATTAAACTGTTTAAAGCATGGCAGACCGTAGAGGACAACCCCCATTTTTATACCACGTTAAATACACAAAGAAAGAGGGGGGATTTAGCAACTAAACACAGGGTTGGTTATTCAACAACCGCTGTATTTGGGCATCGAACTGTAAAGATTATTATAGTGGAGATAGCCGGAGCTAAATTACAGTCTATAGACTCCAGTCTTTACCACGGAATATTTACACAATTCCTGCTAGAACACGATGAGGTAATCAAGACCACATATGAATCCGTCAGGTATTATTAATATAGGATATTTCCGACTGGCTAAATTGGCTAGTCGGAAAAGTAAACATAAAGTAAAAGTAGGTTGTGTATTAGTTATGCATGGGAAACCTGTTGCTATGGGCTTTAATAGGATTAAATCTCATCCTCGATCTAGAAAATGCTGTAAAACTCTCCATGCAGAGATGGATGCGATTATTTCTTCTCAAACGGATTTAACCGGAGGAGTAGCATATGTATATCGAGAAAAATTTGATGGGAGTTTAGGTCTTTCTCGTCCCTGCCTAAGTTGTTATAAAGCTTTATCTCAGGCTGGAATTAAGAAGATATATTATTCAACTGCATCTGGGTATTCGATAGAACGAACAGGAGAATTAAGTGTTTAAAACCGGAGATTTTATTCAGTATAATGGAAGACTGGGTGTTATAACATATATCTATCAAGAGGAAGTATATGTTAAAGTTGAACACCTTGAAATTATGGTTAAACGAGAAGAATTGGCCCTATACACTGGAGATAATCAAAAAACAGATAAAGTATTCCGGTATGGATACGCATTAAAACCAGAAATGTTTAGTTTAGATAGTTTTGGGTATCTTGATAGTTGCATGGAATATCCGCATGGACTCACTGACCACAAGGATTTAGATACACATTATTTTGGGGGGTTTGCTGTACCTGAAATTTTGGAGTTTATTGAGTGGTTTAATACGAACTATTCTTTTGCAACAATCTCTATAGAAACAGAGAATCACGTCGGTGTAGTTGGAATTTCTGGTAATAAGTATGGAGCTAAGTTATACCTCGGTGCTGGAAATAGTTTTATTGAAGTGGTTCTTAAAATTAAATTGAAGTGGGCAAATCAATATATTACGAAACTTCTTTGTGTACTTCTAAGGACTTTCTTTGTTACTGAACAATATCATATTTTAAAACTCAGGGATGAATTCTCTAGTACAGATATCTTTGAACAATTTCTTGACGCAATTGATAGTGGATATGAGCGTTCACATTATTTTAATGAGGAAGTAAACATTAAAGTGGCACTAGACTTTTTAGAGGAACGTAATTGGCGTCGGTTGAAAGCGGACATGTATTCTCAGACAGATATTTACTCATCCATTTTAAATTTGTACTAGGAGACAAAATGAAGTTCGGCTCTGATCCCGAAATGTTTTTG
>Ga0207997_1000942_pt1 | contig 14973 bp, 34 predicted proteins | sample AntAceMetag02UKN_FD_184777 | JGI IMG/M metagenome (GOLD analysis project Ga0207997, IMG submission 184777) | Saline lake microbial communities from Ace Lake, Antarctica - Antarctic Ace Lake Metagenome 02UKN (SPAdes) (version 2) | ecosystem: Environmental > Aquatic > Non-marine Saline and...
CATTCCTGGTCACTTAGATTTGCGAGGATCCTTGACCGCTCCGAGCTTGGCAGCGATGCCAGAGATCTGGCTGGCGAGTCGTTCTCTTGGGCTTGTCGTTTCAATGGGGCCGCCATCCTTCCCGGTGATTTCGGTTTTGTCGGTAAACATTTTTAAGTGTCTGCCAAGTAATTCAAGCGCCCTGACCTTATCATTCATCTTTACTTTTTTCGTGTATCCGATTTTTTCCTTTTCTTCCCCAGTGCCTTCATACAGTTCATTAACTTCAATCTGTGATATAGCATGTGCAAGGTCATCAGGGATATCAGTTAAATCTTTCATCATCCCCTGTTCCGTGAAGGCCCCGCGCACATCCATCATAGCAATTTTCATCAATTCTCTGACCACATCGTCGGCTTTTATGAGGGTGCGGTCTTCCTGTGAATGTATCTGTTTTACGATTTCATCCTTCACCTTTGCGATTCTTAATAAACAAGATGCCTGAACCTCAGCGTTTTTTGCGCTGTATCCCGCTCTTATCGCTGCATTTGTTCCGTGTTTGTCGATTAGATATTCAAGGCAGAATTGCTTCTGTTTGACGGTGAGTTTGGGGCTAGGTGATCGTTTTTCAGCTTTTTTATTCTTCATAATACCCTTAAAGTATACCAGCTTTGCCGCTTGGTGTCAATCAAATGGCTAGTTAAAACGTAACCACTGTTGTCAGCGCAGCGGCCGCAAGCCAATAAATAGTTTTTCTCCAGTCGTGTCCAGTAGCCCAAACGATTGCTGATGCGATATCCAGCACGATCAAAATTGTCGGGAATATCTGGTATCTATTCATGGTCTGTCCCGCCTTCTGGGGTTGTCAATGGTCGCGATCCCTCGATCAAAACACCATAGGCATGTCAGGAATCCGAGCGCGAACCATACCGGCGCACCGGTGCAAAATCCGCCCAGGTAAATAGTAATAAATTCGTTCATTAAGCCACCGCCGTGAAAGCAAAGAACCAGTCAATTAGTCGGTAAAGAAAATAGCTCCAGATAATTACGCCTATTGTTCCCCTGCCGCTTTGTGTCAAGTTATGGGCAGTTTACGCACTGGATGCGGCACAGGCTTTGGCGGGGCTTTCTTTTTTTTCAGCTCTTCTCTTATGCAATCTTCGCATCCGCCCTTGCTTCCGCCTGATCCGCAGCGAACATGTTCCGGCGACCAATCGTCATAGTGTGTCAGAAGCTCTTTTATTTCATGCATAAAATCGCTTGCGGAATCATATTCCTGGCTGCTCCCAATACCGAAGATCCTTTCTATATCACGTAAAATCCTTTTTGCCGGAGACAGTTCAGGAGGATCCCATTTACTGACCTTTTTCCCGCCGGCAGATGGATCATCGACGCACCTGCAGTCTAAATGTTGTGGCGGGGCCCATTTTACTTTTTTCTTGCTTGCCCGTTCGGTCGCGATAAACCCTTTAACAAAACACCAGCAGCTGAATGCAAATCCCAGCGCGAACCACACCGGGGCTCCGGTACAGAAGCCGCCTATATATACTGTTATAAATTCTTTCATTTCATCCATTGTCAGCCCCCTTGATATTCTTAATCATCTGCTCTCGGCAGTCGTTCGAGGCACCAACTGCGTAATCCTCATACTGTAGACAATACTTCTTTTTCTCCGGCACACACGATAAAGCGTATTTCTCTGCCCATTGGATGACTTCTGGTAACATAGCCTCAAGCAATACAGAGTCTAACTCTTTGTTTTCATTCTCTTTAGTACAATATGCCCTTGCCAATGCTCCCCTCAACTCCCCCCTCAGTTCATCGTTCATTTAATCCTCCAAACTATTAAATTGCAATATAATTCCTTCTTTGTTACGTTTTATCGTTACTTTATGCGTTAAACCACAATCACAACACTTAAAGTTAAAACAACGGCTACGTTTGGTTATCATTAAGCTATCACCTTCCTTCAGCTGGATATACGTCCTTTTCTTTTTCACTCACCCCTCCAATCGTTTCAGCATGGCGTTGCGGATTAGATTTATTATTGTTTTTGCTACACATTCATCAGTATTATGTGTCTTTTCAACACCCATCAAATTTACTATTGATTTTATTAATTCATTTCCCCCCGTACACTCCTCAATGATACGCCTGAGGGTGTCTCTTTCCTCCTCGATCATTCGTTTGACGCAAGACTCGTGGTAGTCTCTCCATAGGTCACAGGCTTTATCGTGAGTTTCGCAAACAAGGCGTATATCTTGAATAAGCCTGGCTGGACCCTCCTCAATTTCCATTATATTTTTCCGAGAAACGTATTTCTCGTACTCCTCAATAGTTATATTACGGACACACTCGCAACACCCTTTCTGTGTTCTGTCTATGTAGCAAGATATTCCATTGTGCTTATGCCATCTCATTGCCGGTTTTTTATATTTAATCATCATTCCCCCCCAATTTCTTGAGCATGGCGTTGCGGATTGCTTTTGCAATTTCTCTTTCCGCAGATAATGTCGCCTTTTGCAACCGTGCTATTACCGGCGGGTTGTCATCAATATGGTCATCAACTAACTCTAAAAAAATATCACTTGTGTATTCCACGATCATTTGTTTGATATAGGCTTCCCATTCATCACAGAGCCTATTGTGAAAGAAACAGTCGCAACAATCTGGTTCATTATCAGCATCTTTATGAACACAAACTTCTCTCTCAGGCTTCCGTATTTTATCCATTGTTGCCCCCATCCAGTTGTCAATTTCTGTTCCTCTCATTGTCATCACTCCCCCTATTCATTATTATGTTCCGCGTATCCACAATCAGGTGTCCAGCAGCCTGAACATGCACACGGAAATCCGGGCTCATCTTCAAATTGCTGTCCACATATTGCACAACATTCTCCGTCAAGTATTGCATCTGCCATTTGTCCCATAATTATTCCCCCTCAACAAATAGCGGCTTCAGCTCTTTGAGCAGCACCGCGTCGCCCACCCCATTCTCGTTGCCGTCAATAGCGTCGTATGCGTCTAAATACTCGATACGTTGCCAATCATGCTTACGCACCGCTTGTTTTATTTCGCTTACTAAATCATAAAGTTTACCTTTATTTTTCATTAAATCGTGTTCGCAAACACCCATTCCATTAACCATTCTCGTAGCTATCTCATCATCGAGCGTCTGTTCCGGCGTTTTCTCTGTAGGCATTATTCCTCCCCTTTATGCTATTTTCCTTTCTCTATGATATCTTTTAACATTTTCTATGTGTTCAATATACCTACAATTTTTAATATCATAATCCCCATCGTTATTTATCCTGTCAATGCTTGGCGTTTTCATTAGATATGCTTTGTCTCTAAGCCATAAAGTTCTAAAATCTTCTTTTGTCATTAAAAACTTTCTGTTTTTTTTAACATAACCTCCATTACCACTGCACCTATATTTTGCACAATAGTATGAATAAAGCCATGGATATTTCTTGTAATATTCACTACACCTTTTAATGTGGCTTTCACGATTATTCTTTCTGTATAAATCATTCAGTTTTTTTATTTTTCCTTTATTATTTTCTCTATAAATTTTATTTTTTACCTTTAGTTTTGCCTTGCCATTACATTTCCAATTTCTCCAATTCCACCACCTTTTCTTTTTTAGGTCTACCGCCCTTCCTGCCATTAAGTCTTGAAGCATGGGTTTTTCTCCTTGATTTAACAGACCCGCCCTTCCTGCCAATCTCTGCTAAATACTTTTTAATTTCTTTACTCATGCTCTTAGTATACCTAATCGGCTTAGCCTTGTCAACCATTTGTTTTCCCCCTATTCCGATTGTCCAAACAACCTCAACCATTTTCTAATCTTTCCGTATGCATCATTTAGGCTACATGCTCTCAAATGTATTTCAATGTTACCATCGGTAATCACATACTCCTGCTCTCCGCGGAGAATATTCAATAACACATTCGCCTCTGCCCTGCCCTCAGCCTCTAACCCTTCAGGCACACTCACACGGATATGATTATTGTACCCGTCCGGCACGCTGAACTGGATACGCCCGTTTTCGTGTATCTCGGTTATACTTGGCGGGGCCAGGAGCATTGTGCAGAGTAGTAGTGTTTTCATGTCTTTTCCTTTTTCTCCCAGATACCTTCAGCGATCGATAGTATCGCACATTGTTTTTGACCCTTAACCCACAATGCACAAGCCGACATAACCAGTACGTATTGTCTGTGTTCTGATGCACAACCTGATGTTTCGAGCACCACAATCTTGCTTTTTTATCTTTCATATTTAACTCCTATACCAAATCTCACCCTTACCGTCGCAATCGCCGCATTTCACCATACCGTCCTCGCCCTTGATCTCACCCTCCCCCTTGCAGGTGTCGCATACCTCGGTATGTTCTTCTATCGGTCTTGCCATGTGGTTGTTAATCATGGCTGGTCTCTCTGTGCTTTCTCCATGTCCCAGCGTCCGGGCAGGTTGCGAAATGACTAATCATATTCTTGCCTGAGTCAAACACAGTCGCGTTTTCGTCAAGAATGCTTTCCCTGTCTACCGGGATGCTTTTGCCCGTTTTCGTTTTCAGCCATACAATCTCTGCCCCGCAACTTCTGCATTTACTTGTTTTCATTTTTATACTCCTTAACCCGCATCATCCGCCCACACCCGCATAACGCTGATGTCTCGCCATGATACGGGATCTCGTTCCCGCATTTCGGGCATACCCATAATTTCGGGTACTGTGCTGTGATCTGCTCTATGAATTTTTCCATTGAATGTCACCCCCAGTCATTTTATTATCTTCTCGAAAGTAGTCATTTACTACCGTGACCGCATTATGAAATCCATGGCATACTTCTGCCCGGTATTCCCGCTCGGTGAGCATCGCTTGCCATAGGCATTGTTCTGGGCTCACTACTCCAGCCCGGGATCCTGCGATCTTTGTTTTTTTAAGCTCGATCGTGAGACCATGGAACCCTTGCCGTGGCTCAAAGAATACCAGGTCCGGACATCCTTTCCGGTACCCCATTCTCTTAGCCAGGATAGCGCGGTGCATCGGCAGCCGTATCCCGGCCGGCGTTGAGGTGAATAATACTTTCGGGTATCTCATCTTTACCCAGGCCACAAGCGCGATCTGGTCCTGCGTCTCAATGTTCATAATCAGCCCGCACATCCAGCCCCAGCTCGCCTTGCGGGTCATGAGCTGCGGGTGCGCTAACCAGCCGGTACCCGTTCTGGCTTGGCATGTCCCCGCTTATAGTCTGTATATCATACCCGATACTCCGTAGCTCTGATACCCGGTTCCTTGCGGTGTACCCCCAGCTATAATTTAGCATTGTGCCGAGAGTAAGCACGTTATTATGTGTTTTGAACGCCTCGAGCAGTTCTTCTTTTTGTGTTGGTTTTTTCACCTTTTCCTCCCGGCCCGCATGTATATCGTCGCTTTCTGTGCATCGGTTAAACGCTTAATGCCGAACGAGTTTTTGATCCGGCGCTGTTCCTGTGCTTGTTTGTATAGCTGCCAGCCGTACCAGATCGCGAGGATTATAACTGCTATTAAAAGCATCCAGTCGGCAATCGTAAACATTTGAAAAAATAAGATAATAACTTTCATAAATCCTCCATTTTGAGCCATTCTTTAAATTGCAGGAATGCATAGTGTCCGTGCATAAAATAGTTGGCCCGGATATACTTCTCGTATTCCGCGATTGCCTGCTCAATCGGGATATGCTCCCATTTCCGTCCTTTTCTCTTTTTCCGCACGTACTGCTTGATTGTCATACTTCACCCCCTATTGTCTCTTTTCAGAACATCTGATTATTTCACGGATATGTGTTCTATCTCTCATTTTCTTACACGGATACTCCAGGCACGTTCCACAATACTTGTGAATGTTCGAGAGCCGCATATCGTCAAACCAGTGTATTTCGTGATGCCAAAATTTATTGTTCTCCGCGTCAAAATGCATGATCCTGTTTGCCATGTTCGGGTTACCTTCAAGCAATTTGTACTCGTTCTCAAAATCTGTATGATACTGCGATTTCTCTGCGTCAGTCATATCAAAAAGACCGTTGCTTATGCGGTCTTTCCATACCCGTTTGTTTTGACTTGCATATTCAATCTTCTTCTCAGGTCTAATTCCTTTTTTAACCTGTAATGCCAGATCATCTACAAAACACAGCTTAAACACATACCGCGCATCACGTTTAGCGCCACACGTTTCGCATACGCTGTATTTCGCTGGCTCACCACATATATCACAACCTTCATCGGGTATACTCTGTATCTCGGCTTCTGCTTTATCAAGCATTATTTCACCCCCTGTGCTTTCATTTCTATTTCAGCGATGACGCGGATGCGTTCCTCGTCAGACTCAACGGCTTGCGGTCTAATAGGCTTCAGCGGGTTTTGTATCCAATCGCGCCAGTTGTTAAACCACGTAGAACCATTTTTAATGAACTGATATTCAATTTTCTTTATATCTACATATCTAATATAATTATCAATTGCAATTCTAATATTCTTGCAATCATCTTCTGTTTGTACAGAAGAACCAAAATGCCGTAAAGCGTCTTTTTTCCCATCTCGTTTAGGATATTTTAACCAAAGCTCATTAAAAAGCAGAAGTGATGTATTCTTTTCTTTCTTATCTAGTCTTATCTTATCTAGTCTTATCTGCCTTGAACAGTTACTGTAACTGTTACCGTAACAATTACTGACTCTTTGACGACCCCATTTCTTGACGATAGATTTCAATTTTTTAGGATTTCTTGTCCTATATTTCTCTGTTAAATACTTCCCGGCAAATTCAAACCAATCGTGAACTTTTTCATCATTATCAATGAACCCGCAGTCTTTTAAGTCTTGTATTTTAAAACCTTCAACTACCATGCTCCCGTTAAATTTGCTCAAATCGCCATCCTCTGCGTACTCTAATACCCACCACCAAAACATATGCAGATAACCTATTGCCTCGGCTTTGCTGTAACCTGTACGTTGGCATAATATTATCAGCTTTGGGTGATCTTTTAAGTTTTGCATTGACTTAATCCATGCCATGTTTATTCCTTATAAAAAAGTAGCCCTGCCAGCTGATTGACAATCTTGGGAGAGAGTTAACCGGGTCTGGCAGGGCGTATAATAGAAAAACGATACCACTCGGCGCGGTATCGCTCTATAAATTTTTCTTGTTTCCCCGATTAACATTTTCCTCTCCCATACAATCATAATATCATATCCCCGCCTGAGTTGTCAAGAAATATTAATACTCATACTTCCCCGTCGACCAGTTGTACTTCATCTGACTTTCAGGCTCTGTGTACTCATACTCATTCGTTGACCAGTTATACTTCATTACTTCATCTTCCGTCGTGTACTCGTACTTGTTGGTTGACCAGTTGTACTTCATTACTTCATCTTCCGTCGTGTACTCGTACTTGTTGGTTGACCAGTTGTACTTCATCTGTTCCTCGTCATTCTCATAATCGTACCCCGCACACGGTACAGCAAAACACACACATACCAAAAGACACATTAACAGTTTCATAATACCCTCCCTTTTTAGTTTTAAAACCATTTCATCCCGCCCTCGTAACATTCGATTATTTGCAGCCCCGGTGTCGGAACTAACTCTTTGATCTTACTCCGCGGGATAGCTACATTCGATAATGGATCGTAGTATTTTTTCTGTGATTTTGATCTCTTGTATGCTTTGTGCATGGGGTCCCCTCTTTCGCCCGCCGCGCAGGGGAGTCGCGGCCGGCTGTGTATTATAAATAAATGGCAGCCAATAACATAACCACCAGGATAATTAATATCCCGGCACCTATTATCAGTGATTCCGTGTAGCTCTCGTTTGGTTCGCTCATCTATCTGCTCCCGATTGCCGGCACGTCGATCGAGTAGACGCGGATGCCGTGGATGTCGCATTTATCCTTTTCGTTCTTGACCGCCCGGGCTATCATCTTTTCGTCGAGCACCCAGTATTTCTTGGGGATCAGCGAATCATCTATTATGTCATACTTCCAATCCTTGCGCATGGCCAGGCCAGCCACCTTCTCGACCCGGTCAGCGATCACCGTGGCCGGCGGAACCGCTTCTGCCTTCTCTTCAAACCTGGCAGCCTTCTTTTCATCACCTGCTGCTCTGGCCGCGTCCGCTTTTTCCTGGGCTGCCACCCGCTTTTTCTCGGTATCTGCGTCCAGCTTGCGCTGCTGCTCTGCCTGGATCCGGCGCTGGGTTACGCCGTAGTCTACCATCTGCTGCTTAATCTTCCGCTCCGCTGATTCAATGACCGCGATGATCGGCCGGAATAAGTCCATTGTCTTTTTACGGGCCTCGTCGAGAGGATCAGTCATCCCTTTTCTGAGTGTAACCAGCTTTTTAAAGTACGTTTTGATCCCGCCTACATACGATGCTGCCGCTTCCAGGTCCATCTGTGTTTTTATAACCATTGCATTTGCTCGCCGTTCAATCTCTGCCGCGTTCGCTTGCTGATCGTCTGCCGGTTTTGTGTCGATTGGGTTTATGATAATTTTTGACATCTGTTATGCCTCCGCTTGTAGTTTAACGTCGTTAGTGCGGACAGGAATACTGCCCGGTCATGCTTGTCTGTACACCATTCTATTTTATAGTCTCCCCTTGGCTGTAAAAGGATAACGGCCCGGTCGTATCCGCTCCGGATCCCGTATCGCTCCTGCAGTCCTATTTCATATCCTGCTGTCTGTAACGCGGTAGCCGGGATATCAAGTTCAAAACTGGTCTTGATATCGACGATCACTTTCCGCGGTCTGCCCCTCATTATCCCGTCCCGGTCCAGCTGGCCAGCGAACATATACTTAGCTGAACCTACCAGCCGTTCTATCCCTTCCGGGATAAATCCATAGTCTGTTCTGAACTTAATCCATGCCTCAAGGTATGGCAGCAGTCGGGGATCCAGTGTGGACAGGTTTAGGATCTTCCGGTCATAAAATTCAGTTGTTTTATGAACTGCTTTCCCGAATACCTGGCAGGCCACCAGCTGTTCTAACGGTACCTTGGAATAATCTGTGATACCTACCCCGGCCAGCACCTGCGTGACAGATGGCACCGGCGCTTCGGTTATGAAGTACCGATGCCCTTCCTCTTGGAATATGATGTCAAACTTTGGCTCCATTTCCATGATTATTTCCCTGTGCTCAGAAGATCAAGCATCTCGCCGAGGATCGTCGCGCCCATGCCCAGGCTTTTGATCTGGGTTTCGCTGGTCATCCTGTATGTTTGGAGAACCCTAAAATATCCGCTATCGCCGAGCTGCTTGCGCATGAGCCGAAACTTTTTGAGCATGTCTGGGAATGTTAACGCGATCACCTGTGGTTGAAGTTTCTTAGCTGGTGGGGCCGCTTGTGATGGCGCGGCTGCAGGAGATACGCTTGCTTTTGGTTCCTGCTCCGGATCGCCAAATTCCGGGGTAGGTTCATCGGCTGGTGTAGTGCCGTTTATTGAGCTTTCTTCTGCGCTTAATATGTCAGGATCCTGGCCAGGGGGCTGTATTGCTGCTGGCTCCGGTTTAGGGGCAGGGATCGCCTCTGGCATGGCTACGTTGGCCTTTGGGTGGTCCTTGATCTGGCTGTGCCCTGTGATGTCGATCGGCACATCATAGTCTTTATCTACCGCTTCTCTGAATTCAGAGGAGACCGGCAGCCATTTGCTGTGTCTCCGGAATACGGTTTTCTTGGCCATTTCTGCCCAGTCAGTCATCCAGGGTCCGGTTCCGCTTGCTTTTGACCTCTTGCGGATCGCATCAATCTCTTCTATGTTCATAACCTCATAGCTGCTGCTGCCGTCTTTGAGCCGCACATAGGAGTAGGCTGCAATCTTTTCGCCTCGGTCTCGGATCGCCGGTTTGTGCATTAGTGCTCCCTTGTCCCCGAAAGAATACTCGAATATGTCATTTTCGTATACCATGTCCGCGTGGATGTCTGCGATCTCTCCGCTGCGCCTTGCCATATCTATTAATCCACGATAGCTCACAATAAGCGTACATTTTTTACCATACGGTATCAGGTAGGCAAGTCGATTATCGGGTTCTATCCCTAACGATGAGCAATCCATCAAACACCCCAGAAGTGATTCCTTTGTGCATTCAGATAAAGCCGGATTTTTTCCAACTGTTGTTAGCGCAACTCTCAAAAACCTATCCGCAGTCAAATGCTTTGGAAGTGCCATTGTGAATTGATCCTTCATTTGAACTATCAGGTCGCGGATTGTTCCTTTTTTTCCATTCGTTTTTTCAATTTCTTTCATATAATTATTCCCCTTTTGTGTAAAATAGCTGAACGCCTTGAGTTAACTCGATTCTCAATAAATCGGCAATTCTCATAACAATAGTCACCATCATTATCTATCCTGTCTATGGTCGGTTGCTCCATTTGCAAAGCATTATCTCTTGACCAAAGTTCCCCGAGTTGAGAATAAGTCAACAATAATTTAATCCCTCGCCCCCCATAACGATGATAATCTTTGCATCTTGGATTAAAACATCTTTGCTTAATCATAACCCATCGGTTATACCAGGGGTCATTAATAAAGCCACCCTTCCAGTTCCCATTAGCATCTTTTTTGTTTGATTCAAAATAACAATACTGAGAGCAATACTTACGGTTTTGTGATGGAGAATATTTAAATATATTCCCGCATAAAGTGCATTCTCTTTTCATTTTGTTTTTGGGAATCCTTTTAAAAATTCACTACACATAAAAACAATCGCATTGTTAATTGACCTGTTAGTCGTTTTAGCATAGGAAACTATTTTCTTGAATAAAGTATCATCTATCCTTGCGTGATATTGCCGCATTCTTGCCACCTCCTTTCGTAGTACCAGTATTATACAACAATGGTATTTTTATTGCAAGCAAATACTTTTTTTAAAGTGCCATCATCAATACTACTAAAACGTAAGCCAGCAGTATTGTCGCTACGAACTTGGATACGAGTTTTCCCGTCCCTTGTGCTTGGCGGAACGTGCCTGGTATTCTTTTCACCGGACCTCCTTTATGGCTATAAAATAATCAGGGTATTCGCAATGTGTCCGGATGCCGGAACAAATAACACGTTTCCAATTGCCGCGGCAGTATTCTCTACCATCTAAGTCGCGTAACCAATTACGGCAGATGACTGGTTTTGGTGTTTCATCGACCGCATGCTCTTCTGTTTTTTTAATGCACATCCTACTTCCCCCCCTTGATCATTTTGCAATCACGCAATAAATTCCCTACGTGATCTCTCAACATGTAACTGTACCCGCCATAGCCGTATATCTTGGCGATCTTTTTTAACTTCGGCCGCCAGCTCGCGGGAACTTTGAAATTTACTATTTTCTGCTCTTCCTGGTAATCCTTAAACTTTGGCACTTCCATTCAGCACCTCCTTCTATGATTTAAAACAAGTTTACAACATAGCTTATAAATTGTCAAGGGTATATTTCATATATTTTTAATAAGTTGTTTTACCGTCGGGGAATAGGCAAAAGGAAACGACGCTTCGTTATGACTGATCTTCGTGGGGTTATCTTTCGGAAATTATTTTTTTATGCGCTTTTTTGAGGCTTCCAAAATGACGCGAATATGGAGTATCAGGGATGGTGCTTATCTTTCGGAAGGTTCTTCCACCAACATATTTATTTTTAGTCGTTTTCATTACAACAAAATAATTATTGATTAATTGTATTTCACTATAGGCAAGATGGTGAAGGACGTGTTCTTTTGTGTTCGTTAATACTAAGTTCTCTATTCTATTATCATTGCCTATTCCATTTACATGATGGACTATCTCGTTAGATGCTAGGTATCTTCCGAGATGCCTTTCCATAACAAGGCGATGCTGCCGGACGTATCCTCTCCCGTCTGAATGCGGATGAGACAGAGATCTCTCTTTTATGTACTTCCCGTCTTTTAAAATACCGCCCTTCCAGTTTGGATTATCTTTCCCGCGGAGGGGATTTGGTTTTGTAGGATTATGGCCATGTATGTATTTTGAATGGCCTCTCCATCTGTAGTGCTGTTTCCAGATTATTTCTTTTTCACATCCGCATTCGCAATAATGTCTACTGTTCATGCACATAGTGTACATCAATAGATATTCTATGTCAACTTAATAATTTTACTATAGCCATCATTCCCGCACTGGACGTGAAGATGTTTCCCTATCCCTACATTATGGATCAATGCCGTTTTGTGTGATTGCTTTTCATTGTACTGAATATTATTGTTTAAGAAATTTAATATTCCTTTTTGTTCTTCTGCCAAAAAATAATAAACAGATATGTCAGCAGCCTGCCAGAACTGATGCAGGCTTTTCCACGGAGATTTTTTATATTTTTCATTTCCCCCGTAAATCGCATCCTGCGTTTCTTGTGTTCTGAATATGCTTGTTATCTTAATTGGTTTCCCAAATTCTTCAAATGTAAATCCAGCAAGAGCAAGGATTATAAATCGCAGCCGATTATCAAGTTGCGGTGATCGCCAGTGCGTGATCAGGATGTGATGCTTAAACTCGATATTCGGCTGCAATGTTGGCATTGTTTTTCTCCTTATTTTTTAGAGACACCGGCTCGGATGGTGCAGGCCAGGATCGCTTCAATAATAAGTTTGATTGCTTCTACCGCTTCTACGCTGCCATTGGAAAAACTTACCAGTACTCCAATGATTGCGCCAAGAGCGACCAGGTATGTCTTCTTGCCTGAAAGGAAATCTTTTATTGTTGAGATCATCTGTTTTCCTCCTTTGATATAGTCCAGGATATATGCGATCGTGAATGTCAGCAGTTTCCCATTAATCCATTTAATCACTTAATCCTCCCCATTCTGAAGATTTTATATAAAAGCTCTTTGAACGAGCTGAATTTTAACCGTATAATTTCTATGGTTATTCTCATGGCTCAAACCTGCCTATCTTGGCCCAGGGGATAATGCATGGAAATGTCGCGTAGAAGTCTACCGCGTCCGGCCGCCATCCTAAAATTAAATAATATCCTGCCCCTTTTATAACATAGGACAGGCTAAAAAACAGCGGCCAGTTGATGTGCCATGAAAACCGTTTCCCATTTAGGTATCGCTGTATCGGGTGCGCTCCCTTTTTCCCGTTCAGCCACCAGAAGTCCGTCACGTTATAACCTACAAGCATCCGAGGCGGTCTGAATAGATTGTAGGATGTGAGGGTCCTGGGGATGAGCTGAAGTATGAAACTGTAGTCTTTGTGGATCTGCCATTTTAGGTGTTCAGGCAATGCAGCCAGTCCGCCTCTATGCTTAAGGTAAATAATTACAATCAATATTATAGCGATGCTAATGGGTGACGTTATCAGTGACAGAAAAAAACGCAACATTTGGCCTCTCTTCCATGCATGCTGGGCAGATGTGCCCGGCGATTATTCCATTCAAAAATACGATCCCATACTTAATTCCATAATCCGTCATGAATTGCTCTTGGCAGTGGTGACAAAATCTGATCTCGCTCATTTATTAAACCGTTAAGCCGGCCGGCGGGAATGGAGACCACCGGCCAGCTATTTAATTTTTAAGCCATACTCCGGTGCCGATGATTGATACAATCAACATAACTATTGCCCAGTAAAAACCATTAATTTTCTTGTCCATGCTTGGCATTTTCTTGTCGTTTATGTCGTCGATTTTTTCTCGGTATATTTTCATAGTTAACTTATGCAGGTCGCAGGGGAGATTGTTTAATAGAGCCACTATGTTCTCAATTTTGGCAGTTATCCCATTATCAAATTTGTGAATGAATTCTTTTTTCAATCCCTTAACCTCTTCTTTTAAATTAGATAGATTTTGTGCCAGCAGCAAAACTGTCGCATCGTTGGTGCGCCTGGTATCTTTTCTTCTCTCTGCCATAGCTAATCTCCTTTGATTACCGCGGTCGTATTGACGCAGCTGACTGAATTGGTTTCGATTGATACGGTCACGTTCCCGGTAGTTGAAACTGTCACAGAGAGTGCATCTGCATTGATGGTCGCAGATATACACTCGCAGCTGGGGCTGCTGCTGGCCGACGTGCTGGGGGATGCTGATGTTGAATGGCTACTGCTGGGGCTACTGCTCGGCGACGATGATACGCTTGGGCTGGGGCTGCTGGAAATTGAGGTGCTCGGTGAAGAAGAAATTGATGGTGAGGCGCTGGGGCTGCTACTGACACTTGGCGATCCAGAAATGCTGGTGCTCGGTGATATGCTGGGGCTGCTACTCGGGGACGTTGACGCGGTGCTGCTTGGCGATCCGCTCGGCGAGCTGCTGACACTGGGGCTGGCGGACGGGCTGCTGCTGACTGATGGCGATCCACTCGGGGATGTGCTGTCCGACGCGCTCGGTGAGGAGCTGGGGGAACTACTCATCGAGGGGGATGCGCTTTCGGAAGTGCTTGGTGAACTACTGGGGCTACTGCTGGGGCTTGCGCTGATAGATGTTGACGGTGACGTTGAAACGCTCGGCGAATCGCTGGGGCTGGCCGAGATCGAAGCTGATGGTGACGTCGAAACGCTGAGAGAGGAACTGGGGCTGCTGCTCCCGTACATAGAAACGCTGGGGCTGCTACTGACACTCGGCGATGCGCTTGGTGATGATGAAAAGCTGGGGCTGGCAGATGGTGAGGCGGATATTGATGTCGACGGAGATCCGCTCGCGCTCGGAGATGCGCTCGGGCTGGCACTGAGTGATGTTGACGGCGATGTGCTGGGGCTGATCGATTCCGACGTTGATGGTGATGTCGAAATTGAGGGGCTCGCGCTCGGAGATGTGCTTACGCTCGGAGATCCGCTGGGGCTTGAGGACACCGACGGGCTATCACTTTTCGAAGTGCTGGCAGAACTGCTCGGAGACGTACTCGGCGAAATCGATTCTGATGGTGAGGCGCTGGGGCTGCTGCTGACTGATGGGGAAGCACTTGGCGATACGCTGGCTGTACTGCTGGCGCTGGAAGAGGGGCTCGCACTTTCTGAACCAGCTGCAAC
>Ga0207997_1000945_pt1 | contig 14965 bp, 12 predicted proteins | sample AntAceMetag02UKN_FD_184777 | JGI IMG/M metagenome (GOLD analysis project Ga0207997, IMG submission 184777) | Saline lake microbial communities from Ace Lake, Antarctica - Antarctic Ace Lake Metagenome 02UKN (SPAdes) (version 2) | ecosystem: Environmental > Aquatic > Non-marine Saline and...
CTTCTTGCAAAAGCTCAATTGTTCGCAACTGGCGTGGCAAGGCTTGGTAAAGAGGCTTCCAGGAAGAGAATGACTTTTGTAACTGGAGCAGAATATCGTGTTTTTAGTGGTGAGGGAGATGCGGATAGGTTGATGGGGTTCGGATGTGTACCTCCTAAAGCTAAACTAATAACTGATAATGGAGAAATGACTGCAGAAGAATTGTTTTATTATGAGAAAAAAAATATGTTTGTTTTATCATATGACCATTATAAGAAAAAAGTAGAATTTAGAAAAGTCAAACATCGAATTCTTAATCCTAAAAGAGATTTAATTAATATATATCATACAAAAGGAAATTTTATTGTGACAGATAATCATCCAGTATATGTTGAAGGAAAAGGTTATATTTTAGCCAAATCTGTGCGTAGTAAGGACAAATTACTTAAATGCAACTGCTATTCTAATAATTATGGCAATAACCAATTGTTATCAATGCGGAAACACAATAGAGAGGAGACCAAGTCATATTCACAGAGTAAAGCGTCACTTCTGCAGTCACAAATGCAGAGCAGAATGGCAAAGGGGAAAGAACAATCCATCGTGGGTAGGCGGGAAAAAGAAAATTACTTGCAAAGAATGTGGCAGAGAATTCTCCATAAGCAGAAACCTAACAAGAGAAAGAATTTATTGCAGTATGAAATGCAGAGACATAGCAAGAAAGAAAAGACCAAAAAAGAGAGTAAAACTCATATGCAAATACTGTGGCAAAGAATTCGAAGTAATACCAGCAAGAAAGGACTCTCAATATTGCTCAAGAGCATGTGCAAACAGAGGTCATTCAGAAAAAATGATGATGGAAAAGAATCCAGCATGGAAAGGAGGAATCAAAAGTCTACCATGGGCTCCAGATTTCAACAAGAAACTCAAAATTCAGATAAGAGAAAGGGATGGTCACATGTGCTTTTTATGTGGAAAGACTGGATACTTACAAATACATCATATAGATTACAACAAGCAAAACAGCAAGAAAGAGAATCTTGTGACTTTATGTCCGAGTTGTCACTGCAAGACAAACTACAAGAGAGTGATGTGGAAGAGGTTGTTGTCACAAGAACTGAAAAAATACCTGCAAAAGAAAAAACTTACAATTTCGAAGTAGAACATAATAATAATTATTTTGTAAATGGAATTCTAACACATAACTGTGACATCTTGATCAGGGATGAAGCTTGTTTAATTAATAGGGCTGCTTATACTAAGAGTAGTAGGATGCTTGGGGATAATCCTGAAGAATCAATTGAGATAGAATTGTATAATCCTTGGAAGAGGGATAATAAGGCGTATGATCATACTCTTAATCCTGAGTGGGAGGTTATCCAGATTGGTTGGAAGCAGGCTGTGAGGGAGGGTAGGACTACTGAGAAGTTCGTGATGCAGCAAAAAAGGGACTTGCTGCCTTTGGAGTTCACTGTTTTATATGAGTCTAAGTTCCCTGAGCAGTCAGAGGATAGCTTGTTCTCTCTTGAATGGATACAAATGGCGGAGAGAACAAGGTTTAACTTTCAGGATAGGTTAACAGGGTACGTTGATGACTTAAAGATTCTTGAGGGTAATAGGACTAAGATGGGTTCAGGAGCGTATTTGAGTCAGAAGAGGAACTTGTTGGTGAGGATTGGGGAGTTTAAGAAGATTGTTTCTTGTGATCCTGCGGAGATGGGTCTTGATGAGACTGTTATCTTTTGGGGTATTGAGTGGCAGAACAAGTATCAAGTGGTTGGATCGTATAGTGAGGCGAAGAGTGACCCGATGAGGGTGGTTGGTAAGATTATAGATATTACTATAAACTTTATTGAGCCTAGTGTTCTTGGAAGAATAAATATTGATAGGATAGGGATAGGAAGTGGGCCGCTTAGTAGGTTGAAAGAGGTTATATCTGAGAAGAACATGAAGAATATTAAGGTTGTTGGTTGTCATTATGGTGAGAAAGCTATTAAGAAGGATATTTTTATGAATAAGAAGGCTGAGAACTATTTTAGGCTCGCGGATATTATGAGGGGTAACCTTATTGATATTCCTGAGAATCATAAGATTAGGACTCAGTTGATTGCTGAGAAGTGGGAGAGGACTAGTGCGAATAAGAAGAAGGTTGTGGATCCTGATAAGTCTCCTGATTATGGTGATGGATTAGTTTATTTTGTTTGGAAGGATAATACTGGTTTAGCTTTCGGGTTCGGGTAATTATTGCTCTACCCTAAAAAAGTTTAAATATGGTATTGGGTATTATTGGTATTATCCTTATAACTTCCAAACTCACTAATCACTCTTATGACATCATTCAAAGACTGGCTTGGCTTCTCAAAGAAGTCTGTAATAATAGTGGATTCTCTTAATGAGTGTACGAGAGAGGGGATTAATAAAGGTTATATCCCGAAATTCTTGTATAAGCCGCCTTTTGGTTACCCGAGATTTGCAAACATGACTTATATTCGGTATCTCGCGCAGACTCCGTATGTTGAAATGTGTATTTCTACTATTATTGATGAGATTGCTAGTATTCCTTGGGATATTGTGCCGAATGATGGTATGGAAGATCAGGAGGATGAAGCTGAGAAGGAGCATATAAAGAATTTCTTTTTAAACCCGAATACTAATCGTGAGTCTTTTGAGGAAGTTTTTATTCGTATGCCAGTGAGAGATATCCTTGAGGTTAATAGTGGAGTTCTAAATAAAGTTTTTAATATGAAGGAGGAGATGGTTGAGGTTGTTGCTAGGGATGGTGCGACTTTTACTAAGAATCCTGATGTTCATGGAATGTTTACTAATAGGGATGATATTATTATGCCTAATAGGATAGTGGATGATTCAGTGGGTCAAGAGTATCTTAATCCTTATACTGAGATAACTGCTAGTAGTTCTAGGGAGAGAGCAGCGTACTTCCAGTATGGTTGGATTGCGGGACCGATACCTGTTCCTTTTGGTAGGAGGGAGATTATTTGGATTGAGAAGATGAAGAGGACTGATGATCATTACGGGTTCAGTCCAGTGCAATTCTTGGCTAAGAGTTTGCAAATGCTTCTTTATATGATTGAGTCAGACCTCGAATACTACAATGATAATAATGTTCCAAAAGGAATCATAGGATTGGATGAGTCAGATGCGGATGAGATAAAAGCTTTTAAGGAACAATGGTTCGAGACTCAAAGGACAAAGGATGAGTTTGGTTCATGGAAGAAGATTATGAATAAGGTTCCTATTGTTAATAAGACTCCTACTTTTCAAAGAATAGAGTTCAGTGCAAGTGAGATGCAAGTTATTGAGAAGCAGAAGTGGTATACTAAAATGGTTTGGGCAAGTTTTGGTGTTACTGCAGTAGAGCTTGGATATACTGAGGATGCAAAAGGATCAGCGAATCAGATTGTACAATCAAAAGTGTTCAGGAAGAAAGCTATCAATCCAATGCTTAGAAACCTGGAATCAAATTATAACATGAGTATAGTCTCAGAGTTTGAGTACTTTGGGGAGATAAAAACTCCAAGCGGAAAAGTAATAAGGAAGCCAAAGTACCAGTTCGTGTTTAAGAAGTTTGATGTTGATGAGGAAACAGTAAAGTATGAATTATATAAGTTGCAGACATCTTCAGGTTTGAAAACTATTAATGAGATCAGGAAGAGTGAAGGATTGGATGACCTGGAGTGGGGTGATGATGCTCCTAAGGATTGGATGCAGTCAGATGGTAATAATTTCACTTTTGGAGATGGGTATTCTCAGAGGGAGAATGATGCTATGAATCCTGATGATAATGAGCAGACAGATGTTGATGAGAAGGGTTTGAGGGGGCCTCCTGAGAAACCAACTGTTGATCCTGATGCTGAGGAAGAGGAAGATCCTGATGAAGACGAAGACAAAAAAAAAGAGACTAAAGCATTGACTGATAAAAAAAGAGAAATTCTTGATGATTTTGTTTCAAGAGCAACTAAACTTCTTAATGATGAAGATATTTCAAAAGCTGAATTATTAGAACATGCTTCGGAGAGAGCTGAAACTGACGAGGATGATCCTAAAAAAAAAAATCAGACTAAAGCTCAAATAACTTCTAACCCTTTGATTCTTAAGGAAGGCGAGAGGCCAACAGGATATACTAGGCTAGAGAAAGCTATCAGGTATGTTAATAAACAAAATGAGAAAGCTATTATTAAATTTTTAGATGTGGAGATGGGTAAGCCTACACTTAATGAAGTGAAAGGAATCAAGGAGATCATGACAAGAATTAAATCATTACTTGGAATTACTGCTCTTAAATCTATCACAGAACAGATTATTAAAAATAATTATCTTAAAGGGTGGGAGCAAGCAGAGAAAGACTTGAACCGGAACATTCTACCTGATAAGAATGCTATTGATTACATGAGTGAGTACACTTATGATAATATTAAGGGTATGAATGATGATATTGCTGAGAAACTGAGGGGTGTTATGCAGAGAGGTTTTATGGATGGCTCAGGGAAAGATGAGTTAAAATCTGAGATTCTTAAGGTTTTTGAGGTTGGTGATAATCGTGGTAACATGATTGCTAGAACTGAGAGTAATAGGGCTGCTAATTTTGGTAGGCTTCATGGTTACATGAAGAGTGGTATGCCAGGTAAAAAAGTGTACTCTGCGCATCTTGATGCGAGGACTAGCCCGTTGTGTAGGAGATTGGATGGTCAAGAAGTTGGACTGGATGAGGACTTCGTGGATCCTAAAGGTGAGTGGAGGGGGCCTGTGCCTCCAGCGCACGTGAATTGTAGGAGTACTTGGACTTTTCAGGCTGATACTTCGATAGATCATAATTAATTTGCTCTACCCTAAAAAAACTTAAATACATTATAGTGTGAGGTAATATTATGACAATTAAAAATGATCAAGAATTCGTGTTCTATAGTGACAAGCTGAATTATAAGACTATTGATGGAGTAAAAGGGAAAGAGTACTTCGTTGAGGGATATATTTCTACAGGAGACCTTGACCTCGTGAATGACGTGGTGACTGAGTCTTGTATGGATAGTATGTTGGAACAATTTGATGGTAGAAGTATTAAACTCGATTTTGAGCATGAATCATTCAGAGGAAAAAGTAAGTTGGATGCTGAAGCAAACAAGACTCGGCTTCCACTTGGAAAAGCTGTTGATAAAAGTAGAGATGAGAAGGGCGTGATTGTTAAGTGGCAGATGAATCCTACTTGGAAGAAGTTTGATGAGAAGGGAAATGTTACTATGACTTTTAAAGATATTTGGAGTAATGTTGAGAGTGAGATGCTTGATGCTTTTTCTATTGCTTATGTTCCTACTAAGACAATGAATGAGGATCGTGAAGGGAAGAGTGTTAGATTATTAGATGATGTGAATCTTTTAAACGTGGCACTTACAGGTAATCCTATTAATCCGATGGCTACAATGAGTGCAGTGATGGCCAAGAGTTTGGAATTTATGAAATCTAAGGAAGGTGCTGATATGGAAAATATTGAAATAAAGAATCGAGAAAAGAAGTCTTATCAGGAAGATGGTAAACATATCCATACTGATGAAAAACCAATGGGTGTGCATAATCACCCAGAGATAGAGCAATCAATAGCTTCATTAAGGGAATACGTACATGATCTCAGTGAAATAATTCATGACATAAAATATGCAACTGATAATCCTGAAGAATCAACGATTCTGAAAGATAAAAAACTTAAGGGGTACAAACAAATGGTAAAAACAAAAGATAATGAACCTGATGCTGGCGCAGCAACCCCAAAACCTGAAGAGGGTGCTAAGCCAGAGGAAGGAAAACCTGCAGCTAACGTTGAAGGTGAAGAAGGTGCAGAAACTAATGCTCCAGAAGGTGAACAAAAAGGTTTTAAGGAATTAAAATCTGTTGTTGATGGACTGGTTACAGAAGTTAAAGACCTGAGAAAAGAAAATGCTGATCTTAAAGCAATTGTGGAGAAACCTCTACAAAAAGCTAAAGGAGCAGAGAACAAATCACAAACAAGTCAAGCTGGTACTGAAGCAAATAGCTTTGTTGGACCAATTGACTTGATATAAAGGGGTAAATGAAGATGGTAAATTTAGGAACAGGAGTAATAAGTGGAGCATTTGATCATGTTGGAGCTTACGAGGCCTCATTCGGTATGTTAAAATCAGGCATTGCATATGTCAATGGTTGGACTGGACAAGACCTTCGAGGAGAATTAAAAGGGGTTATGGAGAAAGGTATGGCTCAGATTCAGGCTAAAGCGCTTGGACCAACAGCTGGTGGAACTGGAACTTCAGGTTACGCGTTAGTACCTATTTATGTGGATCCAAGAATTACTGATCAAAGTAGGAAGTGGACTCCTCTTGTAGAGTTAATCCCAAGAGTGACTAATATGGGTTTGACTGCGGATTATAATATTATTACAGCAAAAGGATCAGCTTATACTGCACTTGCAGACGCGGCGCTTCCTGAAGCAGATGATACTTATGATAGGAAGTCAGAAAGTATCAAGTTCTTGTATAGTATTGGAAGAGTTCTTGGTCCAATGCAAGCTGGAATGCCAAGTTATATGGTTGAAGGTTTTAATCCTACTGGTAATGGTATGGGACAAGGTTCGTTCAGTCCTGCTGGAGCACCTAATGCTAAACAGTTAGAAGTGTTGATGAAAGCAAGAGCATTGAAAGAGCTTGAGGAAAATTTAATCATTAATGGGGATTCAAGTACTGATGTGACTCAGTTTGATGGTATTATAGAATTGCAAGATACTACTAATCAGAATGATTTGGATGGTGCAGCTCTTACATGGGATGATGTTGAAGATACAGTGCAAAGCGCTTTCGATGATGGTGGTAGGCCAAAACTCGCAGTGGCTTCAAGTAGTGTTGTTACTGATTTGAGAAAGATTATGATTGACACTTTTAATTTTAGGCCAAGTGACTTGGTTGGTGGAGTTAAATTGCCTTTTGGAATCCCTCCAATGTTAGTATTACAAACTATGGTAGGGTCAGTACCGGTTATTCCTAGTATGTTTTTGAGTAATACTAGTGGTGCTAAGCAAATCTTTTTCTTGGATACTGATTATATTGAGATGAGAGTTCTTCAAGATATGACGTATGAGGATCTTGCTAAAACAAACGATAGTAACAAGTTTATGTTGAAAATCTATGAATGTCTTGTGATGAGAGCTCCAAGTTTTAATAGTTTCATAGACAACATATTATAAGGGGGTAAACGAAGATGGGACTATTAGTAGAAGGAACAGATTATGAGATTACTGGTGTTCAACGTGGTGATGTTTATAATGAGATTGTTATCAAAACAATTAATACTGTAGATATTGGTGATACAATTGTGGTTGACATGACAAAGTATGGTATTAATGCAACTGGATTAATGGGTGTTAGGGGAGACGTGCAAGCAACTGCTAATTCAGTGGTAGCACAAGCTGATCCATCAACAACTGTTGCAACTGGAAGCATAACGCTGACACTGACAGGAGCAACTAATGATCAGACGTACATAGTTGTGAAAGGTTTTGCGGTACCAAACCCGAGTTCGGCTTTATAGGTGTTAAAAGATGGCGCTAATTGAGGGAACAGACTATGAAATTGTTGGTGTACAGCGAGGTGATGTTTATAATGAGATTGTTATAAGAACAATTAATACAGTTGATGATACAGATGAAATTGATGTCGATTTGACAAAGTATGGTATTAATGCAACTGGATTAATGGGTGTTGAAGGATATGAACACACAACAGCAAACAGTATTGTTGTTGCAGCTGATCCAACAACCACTGTTGCAACTGGAACAATAACTTTGACAGTTACTGGTTCAAATGATAACAATCAGAGGTATTACATTATAAAAGGTTTTGCGGTACCAAACCCAAGCTCATCAATATAAGTTGAGCAATTTTTTTATTTTTTTATTTTAAATTCATGTGTCAGCTTGGAGTGGCACGCGTAAGCAAAGGCCCCAGGGGAAGGTAAAAAGATGGCAAGATTAGGACACGTCTCAGGAGACGTAAAAGGAGCATTAAAGTTTTTAGGACAATGTACGTTCACTCAGGGACTCTCAGGAGTATCTAATGGTGGAACAACTTATTATGTTGATAGTTCAAAATCCGTTTCAGGAGTAGGAAGTACATGGGATAAAGCATTTATTACGATAGCAGAAGCAGTTGCAAAAAGTCTTGCAATGGGTGGAGTTTATGATACAATCCTTGTAAAGGGAAACGAAACCACAGAAGTATCAGACTATGCAGAATCAGTGACAGTAACTGTTGCTCAAGTAGGACTTAGGATCATTGGTGTTGGTAATAGTCCTGAAGGAGTAATGTGGACTGTTGGAACTGCAGAAGGAACAATACTAACTGTTGCAGCAAAAGATTTCTATGTATCTGGATTCAGATTCAGACCAAACGGTGCAACTACAGGAAAAGCAATTGACTTGGCAGTTACAGCATTGGGTTCAACCATAGAAAATTGTATTTTTAGAAGTACAACTGAAACAGCTTTATATGGTATTTATATGGAAAGCACAGCAGATGTGACTATTAGAGATAATGTATTCACTAGTTTGGCAACAGCTATCTATGGGAATGCATCAGTTAAAACTGTTTATCGAGCAAGAATATTAAACAATTTGTTTGATGACAAAGTAGATGATGCTGGAATTAATATTTCTGGAAGAGCTTGTTTAATTAAAGGAAATAATTTCACTATTGACACAACTCTTTTAATTAGCACTTATAAAGGTGGAGCAGGAGAAATGAATATTGTTACTGATAACACTTTGCCTTGTGCAACAAGTTATGCTGTTAATTGTGTTGGCGCAACCAATGATAGTTGGTTGAATAACTCAACAAATAAAGTCTCAGAAGGTAGTGAAACAACTGCCGAAGGAAGAACCATTGCAAATCCATCATAAAAACAATTTTTTATTTTTTTATTTTTTAACATAATCAGCCCTATTAAACAGGGAAAAAATATAACGAGGTCAAAACAATGCCAAGCAAAATAACTATGCATAAAATACAAAACACGATTGCGGTAGGAGCAACTACTGGGAACTCGTATTCGAAAGCTATGAGAGGAAAGATTCTCTCGATAAAACTGGTTTATTCTAACACGACACATTCATCTTCGAGTGATAGAGATATTAACATTTTTGAGATGAATCCTGAAGACCCAACAGTGGTTGGTGATGCTTTACAAGAAGTTCTTAATTTAGGAGATCTTGGTGCTGATCCGGATGCGGATAATGGAGTTTATTATCCTAGAAGGTCATGTCAGGATAATGTGGCAGCAGACATGGTCTTTTTATCAACAGACACCGCAGCAGTTCCAACAGAGTATGTGATTTTTGGAAGGTTAAATCTTGCAATAACATCTGCAGCAGGAGGAGATATCACGACGGCTTATATTATGGTTGAGGAGTACTAAAAATGGTATACAAGAATGATACTGAGAAATCGATTAAGGTTAGAACTGGTAATCTTAAGAATTATGTTTGGAAAACGATTAAACCAGGTAAAATTATAGATATTCCTTGGTTTATTGCTGAAGGAACAGGGTTATCGAAGGTGGAAGAAGATGTTAAAAAAGAAGAGGAAGTTGAGGGTGAAAAAGGTAATGGTGAAAGGTTTCGCGAGGAAGAACCTGAGGACTCAGAGTCTTATTTTAAGGAGTTGGTTGCGATTAAAGGTGTGGGTAAAAAGAGTGCTCAGGAGATTGTAAATAAGTATTCGACTAGGGTATTGCTTGTTAAGGCTGTTCAGAATGGTGAAGAGGTTCATAAGCATGATGGTATTGATGAGGCGGTTAAAGAAGTGTTTGGGGATTAAGAGTTTTATGGTGAAGGTTATGAGGTCAGATGGTAATGGTGGGTACGTGATTCAGAAGGGAGCGTTCGCGCTTATCATGGTGGTGATTGCTTTGCTTAGTTGTGTGGCTACAGTGGTAGCTTATGGTGTTTCGATAAAGTCTGATGTTGATTATTTGAAGTCGGAGTATGCTGAGGCTGGTCCGAGGCATGTTGATACGATTAATGATATTGGGGATCGTATAGAGGCTAATCAGATGACTATAATTCAGAATCAGGAGAGGATTATCTCGATGCAGTCAGATATTTCTGAGATAAAGCTTGATTTGAAGGAGTGTTTAAAATGAGTTTTATAACAGTTGATGATGTGAGAAGGGCTAGTGGGGCTCCTAGTAGTCTTATTAGTGATACTCTTATAGAGGGGGCTATTACTATTATTGAGGATGAGATGAAGAGGTGGATGAATACTTCTTTTGTTCCGACTCAGAGGATAGATCATATGAATGGTAATAGTTTGTCGAGGATTTTTACGATGAAGAATCCTTTGTTGAGTGTTAGAGCTTTAATATTGAATGATTCTACGAGTGTTACTCCTTCGACTCTTGATTGGGAGAAGCAGAGTGGTAAGGTAATGTTGTCGAGTAGTGCTGAGGCTAGTAATTTTACTATGGGTAATAATAACACGTTTATTAAGTACTTGTATGGTTTATTGGAGGATAGTACTACTGATACAACGACTACTGCGAGTGTGGTCGTGGGGACGAGTGTGGAGATTTCAGTGGCTTCTATTACTGGGTTTGCTAAAGATGATTGGGTTGAGATTTATGGTATGGATGGGAGTAAGGAGGTCGCACAGGTGAATGATACTCCTGTTGGGACAACGATACAGGTTGATCAATTAGTTAAGGCTCATGAGTCAGGAAGTATGGTTGTGAAGCTTCAGATTCCTTATTATATTAAGAGGTTTATGGAGATTGAGGCGGCTATTTATGTTGCAGTGTACGCTATTGGTGGAACGTACACGTTTAATACGAGTTATTCTCTTGGAGAGTTGAGTGTGAATAAGGGTGAGCCTTATCCTCAGTGGAGGGAGGTAATTCAAAGGATGATTAATGAAAGAAAGATGCGAAGGGCTACTATTAGGATAAGGCCTTCGATACTGGTGGACTAAAAATGAGTTGGAATGATACAAAGGTTGGGTTAGATGATTTCTTATCTGCGGATTGGAATGCAATGGTTACTGATCAAGAAGCTAGAGTTAAGGCTACTAGTGGAGCTGGAGCGCCTACTAGTACACCAACAATGGTTGGAGCAGTATATTATGATACTACAAACAAAAAGTTTTATCTTGCAGCAGGAATGAGTAGTTCTGCGGATTGGAAGAAGGTGATCACACAATGAAATACGAAAACTTAATAGGAATTATACTAGCAATCTTTTTATGTGTTGGAATGGTGAGTGCGGGTGACCCTTTTAGTGTGGATGAGAATCTTGAGATGGGGACTAATGATGTTTATAATGCTACTAATATTAATGCTACTAATATTTTTCAGGATGGTAGTAAAGTGTTGGATGTTGATGACGTGAATGGTACTACTTTTAATTATACGCTTCATGCTAATTCTTCTACTTATTGGGCTAGTGTAAGCTCGTTTGTTAGTAAGTGGTTTTATGACTTTACTAACGTGTTCTCTTTTAATGAGACTCTCTTAAATAGTACGATTGATGCTCGTTCAGATTTTGATACTCGGTGGAGTGTTGATGATGAATGGGTTTATAATAAGACTGGGGATCTTAGTTTAAACTTAACTAGTGGGGATGCGAGGTATTATACTCAGTCAGTTGCTGATTCACAATTTATTGAGGATTCATCTGAGGGTGACCTTAACGTTAATTATTCAGTGACGAGTGGGACTGCTACTACTTGGGATGGTGAAACAAGTCAAGCGGACCTTAATGTTAATTATTCAGTGACGAGTGGGACTGCTGGTTCAGCGTTGGCTGTTGCTTGGAGTGCGATAACTGATAAGTTTATCACGACAGTTGATGATGTTTATATTTATATGAGTGGTAGTACGGCTACTTTTAATATAACTAAGGCAGGGACTGACCTTGCTGTTAATAGTTCTGATTACTGGGATGCTCTTGGTTCACCTAGTGATATTAGCGCTGGTGATATCATTGATGATGGGACTTATTATAATAAGACGTCAAGTATTAATGCTACAGGTTATAATGTTACAGCTACTAACTTTTATGGTAGTTATGATTGGACTAGTGGTGATTCTTGGAACACTTTTGATGGTTCAGAGTTATTGTTTAATACTAGTATGTTAAGTACTACGTACTATAATGCTTCTTTGGTTTCTGTTATTACTGGGACTGGTGCTGGACTATTATCTAATATTCAAGAGTATGATGGGATATCTTATAATGTTACTGAGACTAATTCTGATTACGAGTTATTGGTTAACTTTACTGGTATAGTCGATTTCACAACTTTAATTATTAGGCATAAGGTTAATGTTGATTCTGGTCACTCGGCTTTGATTCAGGTATGGGATTATAATGATTCTGACTGGGAAGATTATGGTCTATTAACTGATTCAGAAACTTATGAGATTAAGACGTTAGGAGTTTATGATTCTTCTGATCATGTTAGTGGTGGTGTCGTGCAGTTAAGGTTTTATCAGGTTGAGGGACCACCTAATACTGCTAATATTCAGCAGTTTGACTGGGTTGCTATAAGTAAAGGTTTTGGTACACCTGTTGGTCAAGAGATTGACCCTTTGAGTATTCATAAAGATGGTAATGTGGGGTTGACTGGTAACTGGGATGTTGGAGCCTATAATATTACTGCTTTAAAGTTTATATCAGATATTGCTACTGGTACATCACCATTTGATGTGTCGAGTACTACGGTGGTTACTGATCTTAATGCTAATATGGTTGAAGGGACTGATCTTGGAACTTTATCTGATGGGAAGGCTTGCACGTATGATTCTGCAGGGACAGAGATAGATTGTGATACTACTCTCACGACTGGTACGGTTACTAGTGTGGCTACGACTGAGCCTATTACTGGTGGTACAATTACTGGTTCTGGAACTATTAGTTTGATTGCTTGTAATAATGGTGAAGGTTATGTTTATAATAGCACGAGTGCTGTTTATGAGTGTACAGCTCTTGGTTCAGGAACTGGAAGCGTGACGAGTGTGGGTACTGATGATACTTATTTAACTGGTGGTACAATTACTGGTTCTGGAACAATAACATTTAATGAAACCCTAGCAGGAACAAGTCTAGCGGTTAATAGTAGTGATTACTGGGATGCATTAGGAGATCCTACTGATATTACTAGTCTTGGGACTATTAGTAGTGCGGATAGTATTACTAGTACAGCTTTGGTTGGTCCGCTTACGGGTAATGCTGATTCTGCTACTCTTTGGGCTAGTGTTAGTTCTTTTATTGAGGATTGGTTTTATGATAATAGTAATGTTTTCACTCTTAATGAGACTAAGTTAACAGCATTTATTGAAGCATTTGGTTACTCGACTACTACTGGTACAGTTACGAGTGTGACTGGGACAAGTCCGATAATTAGTAGTGAAGGAACAACTCCTGCTATATCTGCTACTATTGCTAAAGATTTGATTACTACAGCTCCGATTACGGGAGCAGTTGATGACGTGTTTCTAGGTACTGATTCAGATATAACAATAGCGATGCCTGTAGGGACTAGTAGTGCTGATGGTTACTTAAATAAGGATGATTGGACAACTTTTAATAATAAGGCGGATAGTGACACGACTTATACTGCTGGTGATGGTTTAACATTAACGAGTACAGAGTTTAAAACGACTTATGCTATGAATCAAAATGTTATGACAACGAGTAATCCAACGTTTAATAATGCTACGATTACTAATTGCGTAATATTTACGAGTGGTGGAATGATTTGTTCAGGTACATAAAATGGGTAAATATAAGAGAATATACTTAACAGCTGGGAGTACACTAATAGGATTATTTGTCATATTAACTCTTGTAGGTGTACAAATTACTAGTGATGGTGATCAAACGTGTCAGGGAACCCTTGAGGATCCTTGCGTGTCTTACTTAACGTTTACTAATCCTACTGCTAAGAGTATTTATGTTTATAATAGTGAAGATATTAAACTGGATTTTAGTCCTGAGATAAAAGATTATGAGTTATATGTTAAGTATTATGGTAAATGGTTACCGATGAATTTTACTAGGAGTACTCGGCTTAGTAATGTTCCAGTGAATGCTAAGTATAATTTTGTGTTTCCTCGTTACTCTACTAAGGAGTTTAAACTCGTGGGTTACAAGAATAATCCTAGTGACGTTATTAAGTGGGGTATGGGTGTTGGTGATGATTATCTTGACCCTTACTGGCTTGGTCCTGAAAACTTTATTATTGATGGTGACACGGTTTACGTTAATGACTCTAAAATATTTTTGAGTGCTACTCCTCATACTTCTTATGGTGAGGATGTTGTTAGTAAGCTTATTAGTAAGGTTTATACTGGTGATGTTACTTTAGCTGTTGGTTTCGCTGGTGATGATTACTTCTTAAAAGGTGCTTATAGACAAGATTATCATAATGTTACTACTGATTATAATTATACTTGTAATGAAAGTTTTGGTTATGAACTAATTCCTGAGAAGAGAGCTTGGTGTTATATTGATTACGTTAATGGTTCTAAAAAGGTATTGTTTAATCACACTTTTAACTCTGGTAATATTCAAACTAAGACTGTTTATTGGAGTGAGACTAATGAAGAAAGATGGTCTAATTGGAATGTTGACTCAAAAAAAGTAATGTTTGAACACGAGGGGGTTGACACTTGGCGTGTTGCAAAGAATATTCCTATTATTAAAGATAAAGAGTACACTGTAAAATTCGATTTTGAGTACCCTAGGGATAATAAGCCTAATGCTAAGTACTGGATTTGTTTAATGCCTAGTAGTTATGGTAATAATATTAGTGCGGCTAACGCTGCAGAGCACCTTTATTGTTTAGACCCTTGGACTGGAGACCCACCATCTGGTGGTACTCACTATTATGATTTTGAAGAAGGTACTGGTTCATCAATTGATGATTTATGGGGTTTACTTAATGGTACAATAAGT
>Ga0207997_1000946_pt1 | contig 14959 bp, 17 predicted proteins | sample AntAceMetag02UKN_FD_184777 | JGI IMG/M metagenome (GOLD analysis project Ga0207997, IMG submission 184777) | Saline lake microbial communities from Ace Lake, Antarctica - Antarctic Ace Lake Metagenome 02UKN (SPAdes) (version 2) | ecosystem: Environmental > Aquatic > Non-marine Saline and...
AGAGAACTTCTATTTTCATCATTTTCCTTCGCACCATTGTGCTCGTAATATTTTATTAATTCAAACGTATTATTTTATCTACATTTATATCATAACATACGGTTTCTATTATGTAAAGTGGGTGCTATAAAAACGGGAAAGGAGCCTGTTTTACCAGACTCCTTTTAAATCTTCTACTTTTATGTTACTTTGGTTTCGACTAAAAAAGAAAAGTATTTTAACTAGAAGAAAGAATTTTTTATGTCTCTTACCTTAACAAATAGAATAGAACTAAGTCAAGCAAAATCCAAAATAAACCTTTATGCTTCAATAAAAACTCGTCCTATAAAATACAGATTACTTGATCCAGAAGGTAAATTGCCGGATGCAGTATTAAAAAAGATAGCATCTATGGTTGAATCTATGTATTACAACGACCAGCTTGTCCTTATTGCTATATTTAAGGCATTGTTTTGGACTAAGAAGAGTAGGTTATCTCAAGGGCTTATTGCATTTCACTCTGGGCTTAGTAGATTTTCTGTTAATAGATCTATAAAAAGAATGATAAAACTATTTCCTGAACTTTTTAGTTATACAACAGATAAAAATAAGGGTTCTATTCTAATACTTAGGAAGAATGGGTTTGATGTTGAAGAATCACCAGATAAGAATTATAAAAATAATAAAATTCGTGAGAATACACTTAGCTATATACCAGCTGATGGTTTTGTAGAAAATTTACCATATTTAGCTAAGTTGTCGCCAATTTGCGGTAGAATATTTGGATTCTATAGGGAAAGTCCATTAATAACACATTCTAAGCGCAACCTTCTTAGACTCCTTGGTACCGAACAGGTAGAAAACTTTAAACGTTTCTCTATGGCAGCTCTTTATTGGGCACGTGATAGATTAAGGGAGAAGTTTTCTAAAGGTATCAGGATAAGAGATAAAGAAGGGTTCCTATGGTCAGTCTGCTACAGATATGATACGGAATATGGCATGTTACGCGAGTAACAACACCTGAGTATATTTGAAATTCAGTAATAAGACTCTTTTATAAAAGGGGTACGGAAACTATGTCTAAATTTTAATATTTTTGGATATTTCCTAATAGTTTCTAAAAAGAGTCTTATTACAACGATCACTAATCATAAATGTGTATCAAAATAGTACACTTTTAATAAGAAAAACATTCTTAAGCTTAAATAATATTATAGGGTGCAACGTTATTAAAGAAAGATATATTGGGGTATTCTTACTAAGGTATTAGAGGGGGCTATTTGATTTCTTATTTCTTATTCTAATAAGTAAATAAGAATTAAGAAATCTTAATACTTGATGTTAAATTTGTAAATTCTTGACATAACGCATACTAAACTTATAATAATGCCCTTATAGACAACTTATTGAGCTAATTCCAGGGGGATATCATGACTAGAGTTAACACGAGTGTTAATAACACTCGTTTACCGTTTTCTTACTTTATAGGTAATCCAGATATAATAGATAATTTAAAGCGTGAGATATTTAGGCTTAAGGGTTATCGCTATACTTGTAAAGATTGTGACTTAATGTACATTAATAATGAGATAAAGAGGTTGGAAAAGACAATTAGATACAACATCTCATTATCAAATTCATAAGTGTTAGTGACACAAGTGTCGGTGACACAAATCTTAGCGTAGTGATGGAGATTTTTATGGTTCAAGAGAAGATTATCATAAAAGGAATCCCAATTCCGTTAAAGAGGCATAGGCACACAAAGCTTGGTCATAGTTACAATTCACAGCGTAAAGAAATGGATCAAGTTTCATTTATAGTTAAGTCTCAATGGGGCTTTGAGCCCTTATCAGTTCCAACTAGATTATTTATCACTTTTTTTATGAAGATACCATCCTCGCTTAAAAAAGGATTAGAGGGTACTTATCATTCTAAACGTCCTGACACCTCAAATATTTTGAAATTTTATGAAGATTCACTAAATGGTGTGCTATGGACAGATGATTCTATTTTAGTTGAGATACACGCATCTAAGATTTACTCTAGTAACCCTAGGACGGAGATAATTATAGAACCTGCTGAATAACTTTCGTGTTAAGGAGTATGTTGTGGAGAGAATGACAAGGAGAGAATTCATTGCTTATCTAGAAGCTCTAAAAAAAACAAACAAACCTCAAATCGAAGAAAAGCCTACACCGGAGCAAGTAGCTTGGTGTTATTCTATGAAAGGCCAATCTTATCCAAAGACGCTAGCGTCAAAGACACTCGTGTCGGAAAACATAATTAGAACAAAACAGAAGTCAGGCCAAAAAGTACCAGATTATCCATATGAACTAACGGATAATGAACTTGGTATTGATTTAAAAGATAAGCCTACACCTGAAGATGTAGCTCGTTATGGAACAATGAGAGGGCAACCTGGTCATTTTGTAACTATAAGACCAGAAGATAGAACACCGTTACAACAGCTGGTGTATGTAAGAAACTTGCGCTATCGTACAAAGTTTAAAGAAAAAAGAGCTCTTAAGAACATCGAAAAACTAGAAAAAAAGATCGAAGGCCTAAACCCTAACATATATCCAAGACTTTATGTTAAGATAAATCGCAGTATAAAAAAGAATAAGGATCTTTTAGAAAAGATGTTAGAAGTTAAAAGAAAATATAACTTTTAGTGAGTGAGGAATGATGGCAGTTAATACACATGTTCAAAATAATCTTGTTAAAAATACTCGTATTAAAAATACTCGTATTAAAAATACTCGTGTTAAAAAAAATAACACGAGTATTTCTAATACTTTTGTCAGAAAAGTGAAAAGAGTCCAACCTAACATACCAAAAGCAAAACCTTTAAAGCAATTCACAAAGTACCCTGATTTTAACAAAAAGTTCAGAAATGTATTCCTATGTGAGGGAGAAGGTGAGTATAAAAGCCATGTTCTAGAGTATATTGCAGCAATTATGATTTTATGGGCTAATCATACACCAGAAAGATACAACTTCTTCGAATTTCTTAACCTTCAGGAGATTGCTTTTAACAGTCTTAAAAACTGGGTAGATAGATGTCCAAAGTTAGAGCAAGCAAGAGATATAACTTTTCAAATTATAGCTGCAAATAGAGAGCGTGAAGCACTTAGAGCAAGCCCAGATGGTGTAGCATTTAAACACATGCAAGGCTTTTATTCTGATCAATGGAGTGGACGAGAAATAAGCCTAGCTAAACTTAAGGCAATGTCTGATGCTCCAACCGTTACAAAAGACGATTTTAAAGCTATGGTCAAAGATATTTTAAAGCCGGTAGAGTAGAATGGCATTAACTTTAGGAGAGAATGAACTAAACTGGATAGGTAAGAATAAGGCAGAAGCTAAGATGAAAACCAATTACAAGATGATTCCATGCAAGGAAGAAAGTGTTAATTGGGATACAACTAATAATATCTTTATTGAAGGTGATAACTTAGACGCACTTAAATTGCTTCAAAAAGAATACACCAATAAAATAAAGATGATTTACTTAGACCCACCTTATAATGTAAACGTAAACTCCAATTATAATGATAAGATGCCACAGAGCGAGTGGCTAAGCTTTATGTATAGCCGCTTAGTACTAGTTCGTAACTTGTTAAGATCTGATGGTATTATGTTTATTTCTATTTCTGAAAAGCAGCTCGCTGTACTCAAGCTAATATGTAACGAAATATTTTATCCTTCTCATTTTATGGCAACTCTTATTTGGCGAAGAAGGACTCCAGCGGGGGTAAGCACTACTGGGATATCTTCAGACCATGAATACATTCTTTGTTACGAAAAGAAAAAAGCTAAATTACTTGGTACTAAGAGAACTTTTAAAAAATATTCTAATCCTGACAATGATCCAAGAGGTGTTTGGGTTAGATGTAAATGCACTATATCTTTAACTAGTAAATCACGTCCTAACCAATGTTATGATTTTATAAATCCAGATACTGGAAAAGTTTTTAAAGGGAATCCTAATAATATTTGGCGTTGGATAAAATCTACTATGGATAGAAAAATAAAAAACAAAGAGGTTATATTTCCAGAAAATGGAGAGCCATATCTAAAAATATTTAAATCTAAGGCTAAAACATTGTATTCTCCAATGATATCTATTCTTAAGGGTATTGGTATTAATGCAGAAGGGACTAGGACCATAAAGAAGTTATTGGGTTTACGAGCATTTTCTTATACAAAGCCTGTATCTTTGATGCAATGCTTAATAGAACAATCTACAAAAGATAACGATATTATATTAGATATATTTGCAGGCTCTTGTACTACAGCACATGCCGTAATGAAATCAAATTACGAAAACTCTTCAACTAATAAATTTATAATGATTCAGAGCCCAGAAAAAGATCTTTCTAATTATAACTTTGGAACTATAGCCAATCTTGGCCGTCAAAGGATAATAAAGGCTGGTAATGAAATTAAAAACTATAACCCTATGTTCTACCCAGATATTGGCTTTAAGACGTTTAAACTAGAGGTAGTGTAATATGCTTAAAACTTCCAAGGTAGATCTTACTAGGAACGTAGAAACTAGGTTAAAACTCAATTCCGTCTCTTTTAGGTCTTACCAAATACCCATTATAAGAGCGATAGAGAATGATGGGTATAGAAGAGCTGTAGTTCTCTTGCCCCGTCGCGCAGGGAAAGATTTTTTATGCTTACAAATAGCATTGAGACAAGCCTTGAAGAAAACGTGCACCATATTTTACATATTTCCTACATATTCAAACGCCCGAAAAGCCATCTGGGATGCTATAACTATAGATGGCAAGAGGATGCTTGATTTCTTTCCTGATCAAATTTGTAAGAAGAACTCTTCTGAGATGAAGATTACTTTTATCAACTCTAGTGTAATACAATTCATGGGGTCAACAGAATACGATAGACTTCGTGGTACTAATCCATTTATGGTCATTTTTTCAGAGTATGCATACCAGAATCCAATGGCATATCAGACAATTAGGCCTATTTTAGCAGCCAACAAAGGTATTGCTATCATGATATCTACAACTTTTGGGAAGAACCACTTCTATGACTTATATCAATTAGCTAAATATTCAGATGATTGGTTCTGTTATAGGAAAACGATAGAAGAAACAATGCACATAGATGACTTATCACTTGCACAAGAACGTGCTCAAATGTCAGAAGATATGTTCCAACAAGAATACTATTGTAGCTTTGATAGAGGTGTGTCTGGAGCTGTATTTGCGAAGATATTGAACGAACTAGCTCTTAATAATAAGCTTTCAACAGTACCATGGGAGAGGTCGTTTCCTGTAAATACAGCATGGGACATTGGATATGCGGATTCTACAGCCCTGGTATTTTTTCAGGTTATAGGAACCGTAATACATATTATTGATTATTATGAAAACAATCAGCATTCATTAGATCATTACATAAAGTATTTAGATACTAAACCATATAAGTACGGTAAACACATTGCACCTCATGATATGGCAAACCATTCATTCTCAACTGGGGTATCTAGAATAGAAATGGCAGCTACTCTAGGTGTAGACTTTATAGTAGCACCTAAGTTACCAATACAAGATGGAATTGAAGCATCTAAAGTTGCTTTGGCTAAGTGCTATATTGATAAGGATAAATGTAGTGAACTTATTAAGAACTTTAACCTTTACAGGTATGAATGGGATGATAGAAGACAGATGTATAAGAATACTTTTTTCCACGGCCCTGAATGCTTTACTGGTGACCAAAAAGTACTTACCCCGAATGGCGAAGTTCCTATCAAAGACATTAAGATTGGTGATGAGGTTATCACTCCTTTAGGCATCAGAAAAGTATTGAAGAAATTTAAAAGAAAAACTTCTAAGTTAGTTAAAATAAAGACTGGATTTTCTGAAATTATAACTACAGCTGGACATGAGATATTTACCATTGATAGATTTACTTATGCTAATACGTTAAGGTATGGAGACATATTAGAACCGTATAGTAAATTTAGGAGTTATTTATGGAAAAAGATATCTGGATTTTATACAAAGGAACAAGGTATAAAAGGATTCAAGAAGATTATCTCATCTCAGAAGACGAATCGTCGGTCATGTTTAATGGATATATTTATAGATGGAATGCCACAAAATACTACATGGGAAAACACGGTAAAAAAGACGATGGAACCGCCTATGCAGGTAAAACACATAATAGGGATAAGATCAATAAATATGGACACACAACACTACAAAGGCATATTTGGGAAAGATATAAAGGTGAAATTCCTGAAGGATACGTTATTCATCATGTTGACGGGAATTCGCGAAACAACGATATCGATAATCTCAGGTGTGTCGCAGCGAAAGAACACGGAAGATTGCATGCTACAAGGCCAGGTTCATGGAGTCAGTCTCAAGGGTGTAAGGACAATCTCAGAAAACAATCAGACAAAGCAAAAGAATGGCACAGAAGCGAAGAAGGTAGGGCGTGGCATAGAGAACATGCAAAAAAAACACTGCCTGCTGTCATGGGTATTAAATATAAAAAAATATGTGAATTCTGTAATAAGGAATATGCAGCTAAACAAGCATGGCAAATGTACTGTTCAAATTCGTGTAAGCAAAGACAAAGGACTAAATCGCGCAAGGACTTTGAAGCAAGAAATTGTATTATTTGTGGCAAAGAGTTTAAATGTGATAAATATGCTAAGACGCAAACATGTTGTAAAAAGTGTGCAGTCTGTTTCACTAAATACACCAAAAGAGGTTTACGACCTAACAGTTGAGGATGATCATTGTTATTATATTAACGGATACTTAGTTTCGAATTCGCATGCTGTAGACGCATTTAGAATGCTTGCTGTTACATTACCAATGGTAGCAACTGGAACGTCACCAGAAGCGCTTAATGATAGGTATAATAGGGCTGTAAATGGTAGTAATGGTAATATGCCGCTTATGTTTAGATAAAAGTAAGGAAGAATATGAAGGATAGATACAATTGCAATGATGTTAGAATAATTAAAATAGTATCTCTTTTAGAGGTTATTCTTTTAGTTATTTGTTTTTGCTTGGTTGGTAAGCCTCTATTTAATAGGGAGAATTTTTTTGTTTTTATTGTAACTGTGTTCTCTATTTATTTATATATAATAACATTAAAAAGTTTAAGATTTTAATTTCATGGAGTAGTAATGGCAATATTTCCAAAGCGCGTGTTTCCTAAGGATGCACCACAGTTTTATTCTGAAAAAGGTGAACATATAAAGAAAACTATGGAGGACTTCTATATAACAGCAAGCGCTCCTAATTTAGATTACTGGAGTGAAGCTTCTATAGACGCTAGATTTGAAGCTGGTGATCAAGATGTATACTTTGAGCTCCACCCTGAAATTCCTTCTGCTTTTAGGAAGCAATTTAGTTTTAATAGAATCAGACGTATAACTAACATGATATCTGGATTTCAATCACGTAATAGAAATGCAACAATCGTTGTACCAGTAGAAAATGGTGATCAGGAAACAGCAGATCAGTACTCAAAAATCATGAGCCATATAAACCGTAAGCAACAAGTCCTTGAAACAGTATCAGATGCCTTTAACGGCGCTATAATATCAGGCATGAGCTTATTACAAGTCTGGAACGATTATAGAACAGACCCAGTTTCAGGTTCATTAAAAGTAGATAATTGTGCTTATAACACATTTCTTATAGACCCATTTTTTAAGCGAACAGATCTTTCTGATTGTAATAATATTTGGAAACGTTCTTACTTAACCAAAAATCAAGTTAAATCTTTAATGCCGGACAATAAGGGTGAGATAGAATCACTCTCCTTAATGTTTGCAGATGATAAATTTGGTTTTATGCCGGAAACTAATGATCGTAATCGTAAGAACCTAATGTCTTATGACGAGTTCTACTACTTAGACTCACGTAAACAAAAACTATTAATAGACACCACTACTGGTGAAACAATGGAATGGAGAAATGAAACAGAAGTAGGCGAACAAGAGCTAGCTGAATTCTTACGTTTATATCCAGACCTAACCGTAGATGATCAAATGGTACAAACCGTTAAATTGGCTATTCTTGTAAACGGTTCACTTATGTACGATGGTGAAAATCCACTAGGCATAGATCGCTATCCCTTCATTCCGGTACTAGGGTACTTTAGACCATCTTTGCAATCATATTCAATGAGAGTCCAGGGAGTAGTGAGAGGTCTACGTGACGCACAGTTCTTATATAATAGGCGTAAAGCTATAGAAGATGACATTCTTTCTTCTCAGGTTAATTCTGGTTACATCTATAAAGAAAATGCATTAGTTAATCCAGACGATGTCTTTATGTCTGGACAGGGTAAGGGAATTGCTTTAAAGACAACTGCACAGATGACAGATGTTGTACCAATACAGCCTGGTCAAATACCACCATCTATGTTGCAGTTTTCAGAACAGTATGCAAAAGAGATAATGGAAATTTCTGGTGCAAATGAAGAAATGGTTGGTAACGAAGCAAAAGACATTTCCGGTTTTCATTCAATGTTAAGAACTGAGTCTGGTAAGGTAGTATTACAACCTCTTTTCGACAACCTAGATCGTGCACAAAAGTTGTTAGGTTCTGTAATGCTTGAAGCTATTCAGGCTAACTACACACCAGGTAAGGTTAAGAGAATTATAGAAGAAGAACCAACTGAACAATTCTACAATAGGGCCTTTGGTAAGTACGATGCAGCTATTGAGGCTGGATTTGACACTGCTACACAGCGTCAAGCTGAATTCGCGCAGTTATTACACTTAAAGGAAATTGGTATTCCTATTCCTGATGAAACAATTATTGAAGCTGCTACTCTTCAGAACAAAGGTAAACTTACTGAAGCTATACAAAAATCACAAGAACAAGCACAACAACAACAACAGAAACAAGAAGAATTTCAACAAAGATTACAAGAAGCACAAGCAAACCTTGCTAATGCTAAAGTTGAATCCGATCTATCATTGGCTAAGGAAAGAGATTCTAGAGTCTTCTCCAATATTGGCTTAATGGAAGAACGACAAAACGAATCAGAAAAAGATAAGACACAAGCGCTCCTTAACCTTGTTAAAACAATGCAAGAGATAGACGACATCGATCTTAACCAACTGTCTAAACTCATTCAACTTTCACAGGTAGTTGGCGATGCAGGAAATAGTAAGGTAGAAGCAATTGGTTCAGCTATAAACAAAGGAGCAACTAAGGACGTTCCTAATGTTCCTACACAAAAAAGTATGATGCAAAATGCACCCCAACAACCCTCGGGTTCACAACCCTCGGGTTCACAACCTATGGGTTCACAAGGTGGACCTAGAGATGGGTCAGGACCTGCAGGCCCAGGAGGTCAATAATGAATTATAAGAAAATGTTATTAAGCATTAAGAATATGTTTTTATTCATTAGATTTTTTTTTAATAAGAAGATACGGTTTTTAAGGGAGCGTGATATTATTTTCAACTCGGGAAAAGATACGCCTAAGAAGATTAGATATGCAAATCATTTAATAAAGATATTGTTTTTATTATGTATTCTTCTTCTCTTTTTAGGGTGTTCCAAAGAGCTTGGAACAATAAAGCCGCTTTGTAGTGTAGAAGTGTTAAGTAGTACGACTCATGTTGGATTTAATTATCCAGTTATAAGGTATTCGTTATATTGATAAGGAGGAATCTATGAATTGCATGCGACCAAAAGGTAAAGGACGTGAGGTCTTTAATAAGATAATGGGCAAGTCTAATAAGAAAACACGTGTACGGAAGTCTAAATAATGTCTGTTAACACTGGTGTTAAGCCTGATATTAAGGATGGGTATGCTCCAATTGGGAAGCTCTACGTAGATGCACAAAATAAAAAGCATGAAACGGTAGAGCTTCGTGAGTTACAGCAAGAGTTCAACAAGGATTATATGGATAATCTTGAAAAGGCCGCTATTTTGGGTAAGAAAAGACATCCGGATGCAAAGGAATACTTTGTAGTTGTGCTTATGAAGCGTGAGCGCTTGATGATAAAGGTATTACGCAATTATTTTATAACTCGTGTTACTTGTCCAACTCCAGCTTATGATCAGACGGTTTATACGTTTAATCCTAAGACGGAGAACTTAAAGTTTTTGTGGGTTATTCCATCAAAAGATATATGCGAACGTATCTACTCTAATAAGTATTCATTAAATCACGTTCATGATCAACTTATGCCATATGTAGTAGATTTTATGGAAGGTAAATTACACCTTAAAGGATTTAGACTTAATTCTAAAATATATAAGAGGAACTTATGATAGAAGATAATGACGTTAACACAAGTGTTGATAACACAAGTGTTGATAACACAAGTGTTGACAACACAAGTGTTGATACTGAAGAATTAAATAGTGAGGAGACAACAGATGTTTCATCTAACGATACCGTTAATAGTGATAGCACTGACTCCGGTAGTGATAGCGTTGCTGATGGAGATGATCAACCCGATGGAGCTGGTTTATCTACCAAACCTGTGTCTACTGATAACTCTAACAATGATAGTGAACAGCAAAGAAATACGCAGGCTAATTTCAAAGCTTTACGACAAGCTAAAAAGCAAGCTGAGAAAGAGCGTGATGAACTTGCCTTACAAATCAAGGCTTTTAACTTATCGCGTAAAAGTGAAGTCGCAAGAACTAGCGATACGGAAGAAGATGATGTCTATGAAGATGATATGTCTAAGACTCGTAGAGAGCTTAAAGATCTTCAAAACAAAATCTATGCACAAGAAAACCAAATAAAGGCTAAATCTATAGAGGTAAAGCTTAAAACTGAATTCCCTGATCTTGAGGCAGTTGTCAACGAAGACAATATAGACACACTTAAAGCAAGAGACCCTAACTTCGCAAAGATAATCAACAGAGCACCTTCTGATCCAGATGAGCTTTATCAGCGCGCAGTGGCTGCATACACTCTTATAAAGAAGTATGGTATCTATGTTAAGGATGATCATGTTAAGGATAGAGCTAGAGTTGAGAAGAATATGGCTAAACCTAGACCTGCTCAATCAAGAACGTCTACTCCTTCTGAAGGTCTTGCTGATTTTGCTGACTTTGTAGGAATGGATGACCAAGAACGAAGCAAAGCGATACTTAAGTTGGCTAAAGAAAGAGCTAACTCATAAAAAGAACTATTTACGTACTACCCTTTCTCTGTAGGCTCAGGAAGCAATTCTTGGGCCTATTTTTATGTATAGATTTTATTCTTGCTATTCTTTCTTTTGCACTTTTTTTTATGCTACAATGCATTTAACGTAATAAGGCGTCGTTAACCTCCTATTCACTGTAGAGATTCTTCTCACACGGCCTCGTGAGCCTAGGACCGTACAAGAGTTTCGTCCGACTTATGTAAATTATGTTTTATTTTATATAAGGAACTTATCATGGCAATTAACACAATCACAAGCTTGCCTATTCCAGTACAGAAATATTACGACTCTGTGCTCCTGGCAACAGAAGATCCAACATTAATTCATAACCTATTTTCTTCACCAAAGTCACTTAAAGGTAAATCCGGTAACGTAATAAGAATGGAAAGATATAATCTTCTTGATACTAGTCCAGTACCTTTAGGAAACACGGGCATTACGCCTCCAGGACAGCTTTTGTCAAGCGTGTGGATAGACGCTCAAATCAGCTTTTTTGGTACATACGTAAAAATTAACGAGCAACTTCCTGTTACATCTGCATCTCCTGTAGTTAACCAAGCAACAATTCGTCTTGGTGAATCAATGAAACAAACAGAAGATCAATTGATTAGGCAAATGCTGGCTACAACGGCTACAGTCCTCTTTTCTGTTGGTGGAGCTAATGGCGATACACCTACTAATATGGCATTATCTGACATACAAGACGTTGTTAAGACTTTATTGTCTAACAGTGCAAGAAAAATGGGATCTATGATTGGTGGTTCTAATAAATTTGGAACGGCACCTGTTTCTTCTACATACGGAGCAATGTGCCACTCAGATTTATCTTCAACTTTAAGCAATCTTAATGGATTTACACGTACGCACCAATATCCTTCTCAAACAGATATTAAAGAATCTGAATGGGGTGCTGTTGATAACGTTAGATTCTTCTTATCTCCAAGAGGTTCTGTAAATGCTAATGCTTCAGGAGCAGGCGCTGATGTTTACAACACCTTTATTTGTGGTAAAGAAGCTTACGCTAACGTTAAATTAGACAACTATAAATCTAAGTTCATTTATCACGATGGTAGATTTGATGGTCCATTGGAACTCAACCAAACAGTTGGTTGGAAAATGTCTGAAGTTCCAGTTATCACCAATGATGCTTGGATTGTAAATCTTAAATCCACATTACTAAACTAATAAGGAGTGAATAATGGCTTACGATTCAATTATACAAACCGGTTCATTCACATCAGACGGAACTAACAAAACATTAAAGATCCGTTCTGACGTGGATAAAATGGTCTTAGAAAATGTAACACAATGGGCTGCATCGAATAATGGCTACGGCTATAGATATACATGGTATAGAGCTCTAGGTACAACTGCTCTCATGGAATATCACCCAGCTGGCGATCACACCGCTGCTGTAGATACAACCTTAGCCGCAGTAGAATTAGTAGATTCTTCTGATTATGCTTTAGGTGCTGCAGTTGCAACAACTGCTGGAACAAACATCACAAAACCAGAATATCTTACAGGCGATACAACTGGACTTGCTAATGGATCTATCGTTAGATTAATAAGCACAGATCAAAGTAATCTTAACGGATTAGATTTTACTATTGATTCACTTTCAGCTAATACGAGTTTTGAGTTAGCTAATACTTTAGCAACTGCTCCAGGTATAATAGCTGGTGCAGGTTTTTACAGAAATGTAGCTCCTAACCTTGAAATTTACAGCTTATTCGCACCTGCAGGTAGAAATGTTGCAAATATTTCAACCGCTGCTAGTGCAGTTGTAACTACATTAGTTGATCATGGTTATGCAATAGGACAACAAGTTAAGTTTAGTGTTGATGCTGATTCTGGCATGACACAAATTAATGGTGTAACTGGTAACATTACTGCTATTACAGATGGTACGTTTACAGTTGATGTAGACACAACCGCTATGACAGCATTTACGTTTCCTGTTTATACTGATGTTCCTTGCCAAATACCTAGCTGTGTTCCAGTTGGCGATGCAAAATCAACAGTAAGTGAAACTTCTCCAAGTAAATTCTTTAATCAAGGATTTATTGGCGTAATTCTTACTGGTGGTACAACGTGGCCCGGTGGTAGTAACAACGATGTTATTAAATGGACAGCTTTTAAGGCTGTAAGCATAGATGATGAATAACATAAGGTAATACTTATGAAACTGATGGGTTTGGTTTCGTTCCTCTTCCAGGCCCATCAGTTTGAAGTAAGAGGAATTAAGGGTTTGAAACCCTAAGGGCTTAAATCCCTAAGGGCTTAAATCCCTGCGGCAGTCATTAACTTATATTTTATAAGGAGGCCATATGGCAATTACGAATAAAAATTCAAACATTAGAAACAAAGAACAATGCAGAGCAAGAGACAATGAAATGGTACGTGGTAAGTTTAATTTTGAAGAAGTTCCAGGTGGAACTTTAGTTTTCTCTTATAAGAAATATAAGGGCGATCCAATAAGAAATTATTCTCTTATTGATGGTAATGATTACGAATTACCACGTGGAGTTGCTAAACATTTAGCTTCAGCAGGAAGTTATCCAATACATGAATATCAATCAGATGAAAATGGTAAACCTGTTGTTAGAGTAGGACGTAGAAAAAGAAGATATTCTTTTGAATCTTTAGGGTTTTTTGAAGATATTGAAGACAATATAAGACCTGAAGAATCTAGAATAATCACAGTAGAAAAGATTTAAGATTGTAAACTGAAAACTGAGGAGACGGGCAAATGTCAGACGCTACATTATCTACTTTAAGTAATATTAGAACTAAGATAAGGCGGTTAACAAGAAACCCGTCTACTTCGCAACTATCTAATGCAGATTTAGATAACTATATAAACAACTTCATACTTTATGATATGCCAGCACACATAAAACTAGACACCTTAAAGACCGTATTAACATTCTATACAACACCGTATGTAGAGAAATACTCTACATCAGCTGATATATCAAATCCTTTATATAATTTTAAGAACAAATATACAAACGTTCAGGCGCCAGTGTATATAGCTGGGGAAAAGGCTACATTTAGCCAATCAAGAAACGAATTCTATGATAACTACCCAGCAACCCAAATTAAGCTTAGCATTGGTACAGGTAATGGAGTTACTACTAATTTCACAGGAACTTTATCTAACGTTCCAATTTTACAAAATTATGTATCTGCTACATCAATAGATACAAACGGAGATAGACTATTAGTTACTGATGATGGAGCTGGTAATCTTGAAGGAGATACAGGCGCAACAAGCACAATTATCTATCTTACTGGTGTATATGATATTACATTTAGTGTAGCACCAGCAGATGGAGAAACTATCTGGCTTAATACTTTACCTTATACTCCAAACAAACCAAATGCTATTCTTTATGTAGAAAATGAATTTACCGTAATGCCTGTTCCGGATTCAACTTATAGGATTGATGTAATTGCACTACAAAGACCAACTGAAATGGCTGAGACTGATGATATGCCAGAACTTTCTGAGTGGTGGCAATTTGTGAGCTATGGCGCAGCGATTAAAGTCTTACAAGACAGATTAGATATGGATACAGTACAATTACTACTTCCTGAGTTTAATAATCAAGAAACCTTGATTAATCGTCGTAAGATAGTTCAAAATGCTAGTAAAAGAGTTGCTACTATATTTACTAGTAGCTATAACAATGATCTTAAAGGAGACTTCTAATGGCATATCAAAGTGGAATTCCAGAAGCTACAGACAGGAAAAACGCATCACAGAGCGCTATTAAAGACAACTTTGGAGC
>Ga0207997_1000948_pt1 | contig 14935 bp, 31 predicted proteins | sample AntAceMetag02UKN_FD_184777 | JGI IMG/M metagenome (GOLD analysis project Ga0207997, IMG submission 184777) | Saline lake microbial communities from Ace Lake, Antarctica - Antarctic Ace Lake Metagenome 02UKN (SPAdes) (version 2) | ecosystem: Environmental > Aquatic > Non-marine Saline and...
GCGGTTACAGCAAGAATCATTAATGGAATAACCACTCCTTTCCAGAAGTCACTTTTCTTCTTTCTTCTTTCTATTGAAGCCCTTTGTTCCTGAACCATAAAGTTCATATTATCCCAGTCAACAACTTCAAAATCTAATTCTCCTAATACACTTCTTGGATCAACAGGAGTATATATATTAACAAAAATAGGATTTCCTTCATGGTCTTTAATTTCTTTATAAATAGTTTTCATTCCTTTTGAATTACTAATTTTAATTGGTTTATACTGCTTTGAACCATATCTAAATAAGAAGATTGTTCCAACATTTCCTCTAAGAAGATTTATTACTTTATCTAAAAATGTAGTTGGCAAAGCCATGTTGTGCAATACCCAATCATAATTTATAATAGGGATAGTATCTTTAGCCTTTTGAAGTTTATACCCTGTTACTCCAGTATATGGATCTGTGAATCTACATGCTCTATCATTTGTTTTAACAAGATTGTCTCCTCTTTTTTCAAATATAATTGCTTCTACTTTCCAAGCTTTCCACAAAAACTTCATCACAAAAGCAAACACTAATAATACTGCCCACCATCCCCAGAACATAACTAAGTAGAATGTTTGGTATAAACCAAATATTAAATCAACTGCAGCCATTATCCATATAGTCCTCCAATTTTACTTTTTTGTCTATCATCTTGAATCATTTGTTCTACTCTTTGAACTGAAGTTTGAAGTGATTTTAATACTCTTCCATCTAATGCCATACTTCTAGCATCTTGTACAATTGTTTTAATCTTGAATTGTAACATTGGTAATAGTTCTTTATCTAATCCCCATTCTTTTTGTTTCAATGCAAGAACTGCTGCAAGTTTACATTCAAATTCTCTTAAGTCATCCATATAATTATCATGGTCTATCCCAGCAATAGAAGTTATTTGATTAACTCCCGCAAACTTTAACATAGATAATACTTCTTCGATAGCTTCGTCATTTGGAATGAAAACATATTTCTCTTCTCCCCATGGCATTTTAATTTTTCTCTTATATGGATTTCCAGTTACTTGATTGATTTTAATGAACACTGGTTTTGAAACTTGTATCCAGTGTGTTCCACCATCTTCGCTTTGATATAATGAGTCTCCTCTTAATTCTCTTCGTAGAGCAATTAATGTATTTGAAACTTCAAGAAGTAATTTTGTTAATGAAGCCATTGATTCAGATAAATCTGAAACTTGACTTGGAGGAATGTAATTAGGATTGGGATTATAATTTTGTGGTTGTGGTGCAGGTTGCATTAAGGTTATTAGTTAATTAGTCTTTATAAGATTTACATAAAATTATAATTCTTTAAGCCATCTTTCAAATTTTGTGTAATATTTAAATATAAAGAAGATGGCTATAAAACCTCCAATTCCTGCACCAATAGAAACTAGTAAATCATTAGGCATAATTATTATTTATAAAACTTAACTTAAAAACTTGTCGTTTAAAATCCTAATGGAGTTCTTTTCTTTCTTCCAGCAGCTAAAGCTCTAAGTTCTCTTGGATGATCTGATCTAAAACGCCTCTTTTCGATTAAAGTATTTTGCAATCCTATTTTTGCTCCTTTTCTTTGTGTCCATCCTCGAAACTTATGGGCGTTTTGTTCTAAGTATTTATCTTTCGTATCAAGAACTCTAGCCTTAATTTTTTTACCCGTCTTTTTGTCTGTTTGTTGTTTTGCACCAATAACTTTTCCAACAGTCTCTATTCCTTTATCAACTCTTCTTGCAACAGAACTTAATGCACTTTCTTTTGTCATTGGAACATCAGATATTTGTTCATACTTTGGTTTAGTTGTTCCTTCAACTCTAACAAATGGAATGTATCCTTTTCCTTTAACATACCTTGGTTTCTTTTTTGGAAATCCTATTATGGGAATTATTGGAGTTCTTATTGGTGGTTTTGGTGAAGGAACTTCTCCATAAAAGAATGTTGTTGTTTGAACTAGTATTTGTTTTGGAACTGTTATTTGTTTTGGAATAACTGCTAAAACTTGTGTTGTCTTTTCCTGTTGGATATTTGTTGGAATAGTTATTTGACCTGTTAAAAATTTTATTCCAGTATCTTGTTCTGTTTTTTGATCTATGTCTTGTAAGGTTTTTAATTTAAGTCTTTCTTCACTTCTAGAGTATAATCCAGTTCCAGAAAATGGGATTTGTTTTAATCCTAATCCCCCAGTCATTCTTGGAATATTACCAACATTTCTAATAGCTGTTTGAGTAGTCCCTCCTTGAACAGATTTAGAAACCATTCCAAGAGTTTCAACTTTTACAGCTTGAGTTTTCATTCTAGGAGAAACTAAATCAACAGCAGAATTAACAGGTTCTGTAGTTCCAAATGTTTTACTTAATGGTGTTTTTTTGAATGTTGCAGATTGAGATTTAACTTTAACCACTTCTGGAGAGGGTTCTTTAAATTCAAAGAAAGAACCCCTACGCCCTCTTGATGTTGTAACACCATATCTTTTAAGTGTGGTTTCTCCTTCAACTTTAACCAAAGCTGATCGTGGTGTTAAGTCTGTTTCAAGATGTTTAAAAATAGTTCCACCGCTTTCTTTTATGGGCTTTTTTACTTTTAACCTAACGCTTTCCTTAACACTTTCATAAATATTTCTTGGATTTTTAATTATTTGTGTAACTGATTGTTTTGGAATAAATGTAGAACTCCCTATTGCCGTCCCTATTTCAACTTTTCCCATATTCTTTAAGGGTATCCCTTGACTTTTTCCTCCAACTTCAAAGTTTTGCACATTCGTAAATAATCTTTCTTTTGTTTTTGGAGTTTTGAACTTACCTGTTATTTTTGCTACCCCTTGACCTTCTGGAAAGAAAGTATATCCTTTTTTATTTGTTACTAAATCTCCAACAACTTCAAAATCACTAGAAAAATCAGAAGTCCTTGAACTCCCTTTAATCTGAACTCTATCTGAATTTATTTTTGAACCTTCTCCAAGTTTAACTACTGTTGCATCTGCAAAATCTTTTTCTCCTAATTTTGTAAGTTCTTCTTTTAATTTTTTAACTTCTACTTTCTTCAAGGGATCTTTATAAAATTCTCCTCCTTTTTTAGCTCCTTTCATAGCACCAAAGAATTCAAAAGGTTCTTCTTTTATGTAAGAGGTAACTGATTGAGTAGTTCCTAATGGATCTTTAACAAAAGAAAACCCTAACTCAGAACCATAATAAAGTGCGGTTGGTATTCCTGTAAATGGATTACTTGCTAACGCATAAAACTTTCCATAAGCCAATCCTCCACGATAAGCTTTTCCAGTAACTAGGCTTTTATCATCTTCTCTCCTTCCAAAATCAAAAATAGTGTTAAATATGGGGGCTGTCATTCGAGGGATTGCTGTAAGACCAGCAACAACATCTGTAAATGGTTCTTTAATATCTTGGAATTTTTCATAACCTTTAGAACCTTTCAAATATTCTATCCTCGAAACATCCGACGGAACTAAAACTTTTTCTCCCAATTCATTATAAATTATTTTAGCCCCTGTTTTATCTGTGTAAAATGTTTTTTTGTAAATGTCTTTTAGTTTTCCATTTTCTGCACTTTGAATATTAATTAGTTCTTGATTTGTTAAATTGTTACTAATTACTTTTTTATCTACTGGTTGTTCATATTGGAGTGAACCAGCTAACAAAGTTCCACCTCGTTGTGTTTTACCAGATTTTCCTTCAACATAATAACTTGCTCTAGTATCAAACCCCTTGAGATTATCTGATGAATAACCCATTCCTCCAGAATAAACATTTCCAGTTGCCTTCCCTCCTTTAGTAAGATAAATAACTGTCGCATTTGGGTCTCTACTTGGTTTCCATCCAGGTTTTGCAGAATAATATAAATTAGGTTTATACTTCCCACTTTGAATATCCTTTTGCATTTGTGCTTGTTGTGCTTGTGAAGTTTGAACTCCTCGTTGTTGTGCTGAAAGTTGAGCTGAAGAAACTAATCCTTTTTGTTGTGCTACCGATGCAGCCATACTTTGTTTTTGTCCTATTGGAGAAGTATATGTTTGTGTTGATGGATTATAAGAACCCCCTCCACCCTTTGTTGGAACAGAAACAACACTTGCACCTCCACTTGGTTGTGAAACTCCAGTGGTTGTAACTGATTGTCCCGTAGATATGACGGTTGTTCCACCCACACTAGTCCCAGTACCATAATTATTTCCTTGAATTGCTGGTCCAATTTTTGAAGCAGTGCTTTTAACTTTTGAAACTACTTTTGAAACTGCGGATTTTACTGAACTCCAAAGACCATACTCATTTGGATTATTATCATTACAATCCTCCCAAGAAACAATTTTATCTCCATCTTTATCAATTATTTTTGCAGGAGTTAATCCAAGATTAAACATACGATTAGTTACTGGATAATTTTTAAAATCGCCTTTATGTTTAGGTAGATTCTTTTTGCTTTTATTTCTGTAAAATAAATTATTATAATTTCCTTTAGAAATGTTATCTTTATTTGCAGAGGATATTAAGCTTGTATATTCCATTTGGATTATAAAGCGTTCCGCTGTTCTATATTTAGAGTAATGCAATATTTATAAACTTTGTTATTTTTCATAGTTTAACATATTATTTTAATAAAATGGACGTAGATACATCAGAAATTAATAAGCCAGGGTGGAGACCTAAATTTGTTTCAGAATTTTCTATGGGTCAATTAGACTTTAATAGATATGATAAGACACTTCAAGAAATTGATCAGATAAGTGGCATTGTAAATTCAACAGATATTCCAACTCTTTTAATAATGCAAGATTATTTAGCACACTTAGCAAATTTATATGATAATTGGAGACCTTTAATTTCTGTTCCAAAAATAACAACCGAAATAGATTTAATGGTTACAGAAGGAATAAAATTAAAGCGTGTTTGGGAAAAGTCTTCTAAGGTTAATATGCCAACAAATCAAAAGAGAATTATAGAGCTTGTTGATTTATGTAATGCAATAAAAAGAAAACTTCTTTATATTAAACAAGTGATAGGATTAGGAATTGTTGTTAAGAGAAATATGTCTGTTCAAGAAAGAATTAAAAAAGGTGTAAGAGGTCATGGTTCTTTAGGAAGTTTACCAGAAGCATAATGGAAGAAGAAAAAATAGAAGAACCAAAACAAAACATTTCTCTTAGGAAAATGATATTAGAAAAATATCCAGATTTTTTTAAGGAATTGGATTCAAATTTAAGATTATTTGCAAGAGAAATAAGAAAAGATTTAAGGGCAGAAGGACACGTTGTTACTGGAATAACAGGTTATCCTGGAGTTGGAAAAAGTAATGATACTGCCATCCTTGGTGCATTAATTGATGAGAACTATAATTTTAAGAAAAATATTTGTTTTATTCCTACTTCAAAAGAAATTGAAGGAATGTATCTTTCTCTTCCAATGTATTCTTTTTTACATATTGATGAAGCCTCAAAAAGTATGCATAAACATAAGTGGCAAGAGAAAGTCCAACAAAAATTAAATGAATTATATGATACAGATAGAGAAGGACATTTCCTATGTACTGCATTACTTATGCCTAGGTTTAATAATTTTACAGAAAACTTTAGGAACTTTATGATTAAGTATTGGATAGATATTCCATGTAAGGGTCTTGCTGTATTTTATAAAAGAGACGAAGATAAAGATTGTAAAGATCCGTGGCACATGGATGAAAGTTATAAACTTAAAAAGCAGAGGTGGAGAGGGAAGAGAGTATTTGAAAGAGGAGTTGGAGAAAGAATTTCTGCTGAACAAAGAACAGAGTGTTATTGGTTTTATTGTAAGATACCTGCTGTCCCAAAAGATATTTGGGAAGAGTATCAACAGCTAAAGAAACAAAGTAGAATAGACTCAATGGCTAAAGAACCAGAAATAGATGCTGAGGATTATAGGGATAAAATACAAAGAGAAAAATATGAGAGATGGAATCGTATAGGGGAATTGAGAAAGGCTGGAATAACAACTGCAGTGAAACAGGCGGTTGTGCTTAAGTGTTCTGAAGGAACAATTAGAAGGTCGTGGAACGAAATGAAAGCCTATGCTGAAATGAAAGGCACTACATCCAAACCAATCCTCCCAAATGAACTTAACTTAATATATAATCAAAGAGATAACCCCTCCTTACCAGAGAGTTGTGTTGAAGGGGACAAAGTGCTATTTGTCGCTAACGAAAACAAACAGATGGATGAACTATTAGGAGAGAAAGAATGAAGCCATGGGGTACACAAAAGATTGTTGGAAATATGAATCTAAACATTCCTTCAATTGAAAAGCTTGTAGATATAATTGAAGCTATAGAGATACCTGAAGAGAGATGCCTTGTTGGATTATGTTATCTTACAGGGGGACGTATCTCAGAAATAATCGGAAGCACTAGATATAAGCGAGATTTGTCTGCAATAAAAAGAGAACAATTCCAAATAGATACAATTGATGGGCATAAAATTCTTAAAATAACAATAAGAACCCTGAAAAAAAGAGGGGAACATAAGGATTCATTCTTTAGGGTTATTCCAATACCTTTAGATATAAAAGTAAACAAAGAAATTCTTAGGTTAATTTGGGGTTACATAAAAGAATTTGATAAGAAAGATGAGCTATTTGATTTCAAATATACAAAAGCTCTTAGAATAATTAAGAAAAACACTGGGTGGAATCCACATTGGATAAGGCATATAAGAACAACCCATCTTCTAAGTGTGTATAAATTCAAAGAGGAAAAGGTTAGGATCTTTATGGGCTGGGCAGATTTAAGACCACTATCTAGATATTCTGAATTGAAATGGGTTGATATAGTTCCAGAGTATTATAATTGAAATAATTGTCACTAAATAAAACAAACAGATAGACAAACTTTAACTACTAATATTTAGTCCACTAAGGTTTATATCTAAACTCTTAATTTGAGAACCATCCCTTCCAATTAAACATTTATTAAAGAATACTTGAAAGAATTCTTTTATGTCTAAAGAATTTCCCTCAATTTCAAACTTACATTTATGGCAAGGATTTGTTCCATAAATTAAAAATAGAGCCAACAACGCCAATAAAAGGAAAAGTATGACAATTCCCAAAATGCTATCCATTCTTATTTCATCCATTCTGGATATACCCCATTGAATTTTTAAATACAGAACAATTCCCATTTAAAAAATCATCATAGATGTCCAAAACAGGAATAGAAAATAAATTTTGAACCCCAACACTTTTAGAACTAAATTCTATTATGCACTTATCACAAGTAGTATTTTCCCTATTGATAAATAGAGCAATACATATTGAAAGTAAAATTAAGATTAGGATACACTTAACATATATTTTTGTTTTTATTTCCATTTTAAAAAATCCTATTTGTTATAAATCTCCCAAGTAATAACGAAAATAAATAAATAAAGCTTATCATTGGATTGAAAACAAATTTCCCCTCATACCACCAGAAAGGTAAAAATTCTGTCCAGGATGAAGGGTTACTTATGACAAATTTATAATATTCTTTTTTTAAGCCTTGCAATTCTCTACCTTCAAGATCTAAAATAATATCTTCAAATAAGAATCCGGAGGTGTGAGAATTCTCATGTTTTAGTATTGACTTGTATAATAAAGGATATTCGGTGAGGAGCTTATTTATAAATATCTTATTTCCAATTCTACAAGCTATCCCATGATTGATATACTTTACCTTTATTTTGCTCATTTTAAAAAAATACCTTCAATATTCTATAACTCGCATATAAAAAAATGAATGTAACTACAAACATCAATCCATACTTTTTAGCCTTCTCTATTTTAACATCTATTGGATCTCTATATTGAGGTTGTTGGTTATTTTGACCTTTCCAAGCCTTAAAAGACGAAACATCTCTCTTTTCATCCTTATTTCCTCCAATTATCACATGGGGAATTCCATCCATCATATTTCCATTTTTTTTAAAAGAATCTTCAATTACTCCCATTTTTACCTACTTTTGAACATTTAATATAGCCTTTCTCAAGCATCCATAGGAATGACCATACAAATCCCCCCCCAACAACCAAAATAAGCCCTACAATGGTCTCTATGTCAAATTTGAACGCTAAGATAATCCACCCACAGATATAAAACAAGTAAAATATAAACTGGTAATTATTAGTTTCCATCTTTCTTAAATTCCCCCATCATTTCTTTAACAGAACTCTCACTTTCTGGTTTTTGTTCTACTTTTGCATCTTTATCATTAAGAGAACCATAAACCCGTTTAAGATTAGTGTATCCATTGTAAAAGGCAGTAAGAGTACTATAATTGAACCAAGTTATTGTAAGCATTACTAATCCCCAAGCTAAATAACTATATGTTTTGAAACCACTCTGATAAAACATAAAAAAGTAATTTATCATCAAATAAAAAAATGCTCCAGCTAAAATCCAATAAAGGTAATAGTCAAATCTAGCTTTATTTAAGGGATCTCCTTTTGTTGCTTTATTCCCTAAGTTAAAAAATGCTTCTATTGGTGATGCCATTACAAATCCCTTCCTTTCACTTTCATACCTGCTTTCGCATATTGTATCATATAAAATTTATAGAGTTTATCTTCAAGTTCTTCAGCAGTTTCTTCATCTGAGTTAAACTCTATGCCCCCTAGAATTACATTTTTATTAGTGTGAAACATATCTATTTTTATCCAAGTACTACCTTCTTCGACTAAACATCCTGCCTGTTTAAATTTATCTAAAAGCTGTCTAGCATAGGTATAAGAATTAACCTTAAGGAATAATTCTTTTCCAACTATTCTTATTATTCCGTTTACATCCCCAACCTTTGGGTTTTTTTGTTTAAATCTTATTTCTTTTACCATTATTCTTCGTCTCTAGATTCGTAGGCTTTTTTTCCAAGCCACATTATCCATAAAATTAGTCCCCCAATAATAAAAAATGAAAAATAATCCATTATAATTATGAACTTCTTATTCTGAATAGAGAAGATTCGAGAGATTTAATTCTTTCATTCATGTTTTCGTAATTCTGCATCAACAATCTAATCATTTGTTCATGTTCCATTATAGTCTGAGTCTGTTGATGAACAAGGTTTACCATTTGTTCTTCCATACCCTGTTCTTCTTTTATCTCAGGGATTTCTACCTTTAGTGATTCTTCCTCTTTAGAATTTTCTTCCAACTTTATTTTTTTTTCAATATCTAAAGGATCTTCTTTAATTTTTGGCTCTTCTACTATCGAAGAAATTTCATCTTCTAAAATATCTTCTGGATTAATATCGCTTTCTTCTTCAAATTCGTTTTGTTTTATATCTTTATTTTTTCCAAACATTTTTTAACCTCCTTATATCTTTATGTATCTTAATTTTCTAACTAAAAGCATCTTTATAAAATTTTCATTCTTAATATTTTTTTGACATTCATTGCAGATTTTTTGAAATTTACCATTTGGTCTAAATTCTTTTAAGCATTTCAAGCACACTCTTTTAAATCTCATTCTTGTTCATTTTATCTCCTCTTTTTTTATTTTATATTCCTTCCAATTTCTACTTTTACATTCAGGACATTCAATTGGATCTTCCACTCTTGGTGTCCATTCGTGTTTACATTTTTTACATTTATTTATTTCCATTTTGATTCACTTCTATTTTAAAAACCTAAATAAAAAAAATAATAAATTTTAACTGCTTAGGCGACAGTTTGTTTATGCTAATCTTGCGACATTAGCAGTTGCATTATAATCTCCTTGTGGTAACCCTGCTTCAATCATTGCAACTGGTGTAACAACTAAAGTTTGTGTTGGATAAACAATTATCTCTCCGTCAACATTATATTGGATTAATTCAGTTTCAAACAAAAACTCACTTGCTCTTGACCAATCAACAACTCCATTTGGAACTGCTGTTTCTGGAACATACCAAATTTTTGCACCATGAGGTGTTGTTGGATATTCTAAAGAGTAATCATTTACAACATTATCATCAGTTCCTGAAGGCAAGTTCCCTAAAACATTTTCAACTAAAACTGTTTCTCCTGGATTTGCGAATCTATCATCATTATCTGCGTAATAAACTAAAACATATCCTGAATTTCCTTCACCAATAACTTCTGCTGAAAAACTTTCTCCTGCAACAGTGTATTCAACTTCAACTGTTTCTGCTCCTACTGGAATTGTCCAAACATTAGCATTGAAATCCACATTCTTTTTTGTAAGAGTTAATGTTGAAACATATTTTATTGATGCACCTTCGCTATTCTCCGAAGATAAACTCATTAAAGCATTCATGTTTAAATCATTTTCTATTGTAATATCACTTCCAGGACATTCTGCTCCGATATCACATAAAATTGTTTGAGATTCTAAACCATTAATTTCAACTTGGTTTCCATTAAGTATAATTTCTTGAGAATATAAGTAACTAACAATTCCAGCTGAAACTAAAGCCAAAGCAAACACTCCAACAAAGATTCCTAAAATTTTCTTATTCATTTTTTTCATACCTCCTTGTATCTGTATTAGCATTATTATCAAAAAGTAATCCATAAATAAGAAATCCAATTATTGATCCTAGAGCTATCCAAAGAATTAACAACCACTTAGAACTCTTAACAATCTTTTCAACTTCAATTGTTTCTCCTGGAACTTTAACTTCCTTATCTAAATAAGTAGTAACATTATTTTCAACATATTCTGTTTTCCATCTTGTTGAAGATCCTCCTCCTCCTCCAACATTAACCTCTCTTATTACTTCCTTAGTTTGTTCTTCAATTAATGATATAGTTAAATTATCTTCTTGAAACATTACATCTAAACAAATCTTAACATTACTTCCGTCTTGAGTTATTTCAATTCCTTCAACAGAACTTGAATTACCACTAACTGTCCAAAATATTTTATTAGAAGTTTCGATAGGAATTGTTTCACAAGAACCTGCATCGATTGTTACTGCTGATATAAAACTAATACCAACCAAAAAAACTAATGCTAATATTACTATTTTATTTTTCATGTTTTATAACCTCTTTTTCAATTAATTCTATTACTGCTTTGTTGAGTGTTTTGTTTCTTGGTACTATCATTTTGAAAGCATTCCATAACTTTTTATCTACTTCCAAAGTTATTGGTTTTATTATATCACCCATAGTTATAAGCTATAAAATATAGTTTATAAATATATGTGTAACAATTTTCTTTAATTATTTTATTCACTTCCATCTTTAACCTCTAAATCATATTCTCTGGTGTTTTTTTGAAGTGTGCTTAATGTATAAGTTCCTTGACAAGTTGTGCAATTATAAAGTAAGTATCTTCCAGTAAATCTTGAATGAAATTGGTTATCTAACATTTCAAATTCTCTTTCTTCTCCACAAATTAAACAAAATCCATTTACTTTTTCCATTAAACGCTGTTTCATTCTCCATCTCTAACCTCTAAATCATATTTAACAACATTCCCTTTAGGAATATAAAATTTACAATCTCTATCAAAACCATCACATTTTAAACATCTATAACATTTAAATATTGTAGGGTCTATTTCTTCATGTTCTAAGATATCTCTTTCCATTGGTTCTTTCCATAAACAGATTTTACTTAGTTTCATTTTATGACCTCCTAATTCTTCTGCTACTTGTAGGTTCTCTTTTAATAGGTTTTTCATCTTTTTCTCTCTCTTTACTAATTCTTTTTCTTTATTAGGATTATCCCATTCTTTATTCATAAAACCCAAACCATAAGGGGGGTCGGTTATAATTGCATCTATTGAATTATCTTCTAAAAGTTTTAATTTTTCTATGCAATCACCTTTTATTATCATTTTTATCTCCTATTCCTTTTTTTTCTACTATTGCGTAATTAAAATTTAACATATTACAAAAGTTACCAAACCTTTAATTGATAAGATAAATAAAATAACTAAAACTAACAAGATTGTAAATAAAATTCCTTTAATAAATCCACATAATTCAAATTCGTCTTCTATATAACTCATTTGTTCTCTCCATCTAAAAATGTATCCTTCTTACATTTACAACCAAAAAACCACAACCATGCTCTTGGGTCAATAATATAATATTCTACTCTTTGATTACATCCCTCGCATCTTCTAAAACCTTTCATTGGCTCTCTCCCTCTGGTGAATCTTTAATTGGTAAATCTGAACCATTTAATATATAATCTACCATACCATTTACAATCAATTTAATTTTTATTGAATAATCTTTAGAAACTTCTATTGCATATTTATTTCCTAATACATGAAAAAACTTAACTTTTTTTAATTTACTCATTGTCTTCATTTTGATTCACCCTTGACTTCTTTTGCGTAAAGTTTAGTTACAAATGAGGTAATCTCTTTCATACATCCATTTGTAAAAAAAGTTCCAGCTTCTGGCTCAAAACACCAATGCATAAATCTTCCAACTCTTCTTTTAGTTATCTGTCCTAAATGTTCATTCTTTGAATTAAAAACTAAATAAATATTTTCTTTTTTTATTCTTGAAAAATTTAAGTTATTCATTTGTTCTCTCCTTCTTTTAATAATTCTGGATTTTCATAGATGTTTCCGATTACTTCAATATTTTTTATTGCTCCAGATAATTTTCCTTCTGAATAACTCAAAAACCAATTAAATCTACAATTTTCTTTATCCCATTCAACTACCATTATTTCTTTAGTATGTTTTTTTTCTGTTGGAAGACAAGAATATAAACATTGAATAATATCCCCTTCATAAATCTCCTTTCCATTTTTATCTTTTAGTCCTGTGAATTGCATAAGAATTAAGTTTGGCATCGGTTTGAAGTAATCATGTCCCCATTCAATAAAAGAACATTTCCCGTCAAATTCCATTACAAAATTACCCCTATGTGAATAAATCATATCTTTGCCCTTTTCTTCCCATGCTCTAAATTTTATTTCTCTCATTTTGGTGCATCTCCGACAACATTTGCGTCTATTTCTTTGCCCTTTTTATAAAACTTCATCTCTTCTACATTAATATAATCCTCATCAATCTTTTTTTTAATTAAATCTGGAGTAGTGTCCCCGTCAATCCGAGTAACCACGTCAAGCGTGGGGTTCGTCAGGGGACTATTAGTATTTCCAATAAATTGATTATTTGTAACTTCATCTACTATATCATATGCTTCATTAAACATTCCACTTTCTTTTGAGTAAGCTAATAACATTCCCAATTGAACTCCTGTTACAAAATATCTTTCACCCATTTTTATTTTCCATTACGCAATTTGTATTCATTTTAATTAAATCTTCCTATTTGATTTATTTACTTTAACCATTCCAAAGATTTTATTAATTACTTTTACTGATTCTTTAGAACATTTAGATTCAACTTCTTTAACCATTTTCTCTGCCCAAAAATTACAACATTTAACTCTTAAAAGATTTTGAACCATAATCCTTTCTCTTTCAGGTTCAATCATACTTATTAAAAGATTTGGTTGAACAATCAAAAACTCACAGAGAGTAGTAACTTTTTTCATCTCTTGATTTAATCCTTCTATACCTTCTATATAATTATCTTCTTTCATTTTTATTCCTCCTATAATTTAGTGCGTATCTTGTATTCATCGTTTAATTCTCCTACTGCTTGTTTTATTTCTTTTTATCTTTTGCATTAATTTCTTAACCTCAATTAATTTAGTTATTTTAATTATTGAACACTTTGGAATTACATGAACATATTTACATCCACCAATTTCCCAACTTTCTTGAGCAATAATAATTCTATTTTCATCTTCATGAACTTTAAATCCAATAATATTTCCTTTTATAGGATGAATATCTGGTAATTCATGTTCTTGAACAATTCCCAATTCCAATCTCTGTGCATCAATCCAAGTTACTTTTACTATTTCATTCATTTTTTCTCCTTTATTTGTTGGATAACCTCAGACTCAATATCATATCGGCAATCCCACATTTCTAATTTAATTCTTAACTCTTTTAAAAATAAATAACAATCTATTAATTCTTTAGATAATTTTTTACACATTTCTTTTTCAGCCTTATTCAATTTCTCTAAATTTGTTTTTTCCATTAAATTAGTAAAATTTCTCATAATCATTGCACTTTCTATATCTGCTGTTCTTTCAATCCATTTAAGCTCAGCGTTTGTAAATCTAATCTTCTTTATTTTCGGTGCGTTTAATGTATTTTTATAGAACTTCATATTATTTTCAATCTTCCACATTTTTTTAATTCTTCAAATTGACTATTTTTTAGTATGTGGGTAGAATAACCTAAAGATAAATCTGATGTAAATTCTATACAATCTTCCCCCCATAACTCTAAAATCCTAAATTTTTCTAATTCTTCTCCATCTAATTTTATTCTCATTTTAATTTATCTCCAGCTTTATTTAATACAATTTCTTTAATCTCTTCTCTTGTCCATCTTCGTTTTCTTTTTAATGGATTTAAAATTTGTTTAATAAATTCTTTTACATCTTCTTCTGGATAAACTTTAAAGCCGACCATAATTACTTCTTTATCACTTAAACTTAATTCTTCTTGTTTTTTATTTTCGGCGTTCATTTTGAATGGTAATATGCTTTAATTTTCTTTCCACATTTTTCACACCAAATGTTTAAAGATTCTGTAACTATTCTTTTTCCTTTTAAAACACCATTACCACTTCCAACTCTCCATCTATGTTTACATTTCTTTACGCTTTTCATATCTTTTATGCTCATTTCTTTATCGTCTTAAACTATATTTTGTGAAGTATATTTTAGAGAGCAGTGAAATCTTTTCTTCTTGTTCTTTATTCATTTTTTCATATCCTCTTCATCAGCAATATATCTTTGCTTACAATTTATACAAACAAAAAATGCTTTTCTCTCTTGAGTTAGTTCTCCACCACAAAAAAGACAAGGTTTCCATTGGGTGTCATCCTCTTGAACTTCACTAA
>Ga0207997_1000949_pt1 | contig 14934 bp, 25 predicted proteins | sample AntAceMetag02UKN_FD_184777 | JGI IMG/M metagenome (GOLD analysis project Ga0207997, IMG submission 184777) | Saline lake microbial communities from Ace Lake, Antarctica - Antarctic Ace Lake Metagenome 02UKN (SPAdes) (version 2) | ecosystem: Environmental > Aquatic > Non-marine Saline and...
CAGGTGTTTGTTAGATCCTCCGGAAGAATTAAGAATCATACTCTCAAATCAGGCTGTTGATAAATCACCCTGGAAGAATGCTATTGAAAAGCTGATTTGCAATAGGTTGGCTATTCCAAAGCAGCAGTGGCCCTTGATGGCGGTGGAGATACGGGAGAAATGTGAGTTGCAGTGTGAGTGATAGCTCGTTTGTGATGCCTTTTGGTAAGTATAAAGATGAGCCATTGTCGGATATCCCGACATCTTATCTGGATTATATGTTAGGCTTGGACGATCTGTGGGAGGATACTGAGAATGCGATCCTCGCGGAATTGGAAAAGAGGACCGATTGGAATTTTGATGATTAGGAAAACATAACTGAAAGGAATCAGATGCTTAGGAAAGAATTGTTGGATAATATTACTTTGGTACTCTCTGCTGTAGAGAAGAAATCAAAGGAACCATTGTTTTCAGCCATACGGATTAGTGGTAAGCAGTTGAGGGCTACCAATGGACGATTGTATATCCGAGTTGATCTGGATCAGGATAGTGGTGTTGATGTGTGTGTTCCAGGTCATCTGTTTCATCAAGTTGTGAAGTCAGCCTCGTGTACTGTGCTTGAGTTGGCTCAGGAGGGATCTAATCTAATTGTGAAGGGGGATGGTACTCACGTCGAGGTTTTGTCACACAAGATTGATGGTCTTGTGGGTATGGATGAGGTCTTTTTGGAGCCATCAGAATCAGATTGGGACAACATCCCAAGTGGATTTTTGGATGCATTGAGTCTGTGCAAAGCCTGTTGTTCGTCGGATGATGCTCTCCATGTTTTGACGGGGGTATATGTTAACGGGTCTGATGTTTGGAGTTGTGATCGACTCAGGATATCTCGGTTCAAGATAGAAGAGGCTGCTCAATGTATCATGAAAGTCATTATACCAACTGGTGTTATCTCAGAGGTTGAGAAGCATGATAGTGGTGTGGAAGCCATGTGTTTGGTTGGGGATTCTATTGCTTTCAAACTGTATGGTGGGAAGATGACCATTGCTGGTGCTCTAATTCTTGGCGTGTATCCTGATTTATCTGGGAAGCTTGTTGACATCGAGGATAAATCTGAGGTGGAATTCCCAGGTGATTTTTCTCAGGCTCTGAAACTTCATAATGTGATGCTGAAGGATGTTACAGAATCTGATAGGCTAACTGTTGTGATGTTTACTGAACATGGTGTTGAGCTATATTCAGAGTCGAGCAATACAGGAAAGGCAGTTCAGAAGGTATTCTTTGATGTACCGAAAGAGATGAAGGATGTGAGTTTTAGTTGCAATCCTACTCACTTCGCAAAGGTTGTTAAGCGACATAAGACTATGGTATATTCGCCGGAACATCATGTGATGGTGTTTATCGGCGATAAGTTTATCCATCAGATTAAGACAGCAATTGTAGGGTGAATTAGATGCCTGACTTTTTTCTAGACACTAGTGAGATATCCAATCTAGCTGTAGCCAAGCCTGTTGGATCGGGTAAATTGGTTAGGGGTTGTACAATGTGTGGATTAAAGCACAAGTGCAAGTCTCCGATGATGAATCCATTTGGGAATGGTGGTAAAGAGATTGTCATTGTCGGTGAAGCTCCTGGGGAAGACGAAGACAAGATTGGTAGGCAGTTTGTTGGTCGAGCCGGGAAAGAGCAAAGAGAGTGTCTGGAAAAGGTTGGGATAGACGTTGACATGGATTGCACGCTTACCAATGTGGTACAGTGTCATCCTGAGCACAACAAGTTTCCTGGTAAGGATGTTGTTGATAACTGTTCTCTGCGGTTAGAAAAACAGTTAAGAGAACTCAAGCCAAAGCTGATTATTGCATCTGGGTTCCATGCTATAAAGGCTGTTCTGAAACCACCATTTTCATTTACTGTGAATAAAATGCGTGGTCGAATTGTACCTTCTCAAAAGTACGGGTGCTGGGTAGCATGTGTGTATCATCCATCATATGTATTGCGAGTGGAACAGGATGATATCCGAAGTGTGTATCTTTGGGATCTTATGGTGTCTGTGAAGAAGATTGATGTGCCTTTGCCTACTCCATTAGACACTAGCTCCTTTGTGTTGGTGGACAAGGTTGATGACGTTGTTTCTTTTTTGCAGAAGATCTCACTCTCCCAGCATCCCGTAACTTTTGATTATGAAACGACCTGCTTGAGTCCGTTTGATGAAGGGGCAAAGATTCTATCTGTTTCGTTTAGCACTGATCCGTCTATGGGCCACTGCATTCCATTAGGTTATGATGGTTGTTGGACTGAGGACGAGTTGGACAAGATCAACGAAGCACTCATCAAGTTTTTGATTAGTGATGTTTCTAAGTCAGTTCATAATAGTGAATTCGAGCGACTGTGGACGCAAGTGATTTATAATGTGCATATTGGTGGGTATGTTTGGGACACAATGAATTGTGCTCATGTCGAGAATGAGATGCCTGGAACATGTAGTTTGGAATTTCAGGTGTTCACTCGGTTTGGTGCTACCTTCAAAAAGATGGTTGACCATACTAGGTTGGCTAGTGAGCCACTCAAGAATCTGGCCAGATACAACTGTCTAGATTCTCGTTATCAGATGTGGGTGTACTTACAGCAGTTGACAATGGGTAAAGGGTTGTCCTCTGCTTGTAGGTTCTTCAATGAGAATTGTGGGTGCTTGACTGACATGAAACAGAGAGGCATGAAAGTTGATTTCACGATCATCAAGAAGATGAGCAAGGAATTGGCCGATAAGATAGAGCAGTACGAGTCTGAGCTTCTTAATCTTGATGTGATTAAGAAGTACAATGTGGATGAGAAGAAGCCGTTCAATTCAGGTGCTGCACAGGATGTTGCAAAAATCCTGTATGATTATTTGGATGCACCGTTCGTTGGCAATGTGACAGAGAAGGGAAACGTATCTGTTGATGCTAACTTTATAGAGGCTATTGTTAAGAAGGCAGAGGAGGATAGGCTTTCTAAGGCAATGACAATTAAGGTCTTTTCTGATCTGATTCTGAATCTACGCAAAAACAAGAAGCAGAAATCCACATATGTGGACAATTTGTTTGAACTTGCAGATAAGTATGGGATAATTCATCCATCATATCTGTTGCATATCGCTCGTACCTACAGGTCTAGCAGTAGAGATCCCAATTTCCAGAATTTTCCTAAGCGAGATCCAGAGCTAAGAAAGATTCGTAGAGCATTCATTCCATATGTTGGTGATCTGTTTATTGAGATTGACTTTGAGGGTGCCGAAATATGTGTGATGGCTATGCTCTCTGATGATAGGCTGCTTATACAGCAACTGCATGATGGCCTTGATATACACAGAAAATGGGCGTCTGAGTTGTATGCTGTGGCTCCAGAAGATATCACAAAAGAGCAACGATTCGATGCTAAGAACGGGTTTGTGTTCCCTGAGTTTTATGGGAGTTGGCATAAGCCAATTGCAGAGTCTATAAGCTTACCTGTTGATCATGTTAAGGACGTAGAGACAATATTCTGGCATGAACATCCAGGGATCAAGGCTTATCAACGTAGTGAGTTTGATACGTATATCAAGAATGGGTATGTGGAAACTCCTCTAGGATTTCGTAGGCATGCTCCTCTGACTCGAAATGAGATCATTAACTCTAAGATTCAGGGAACAGCATTCCATCTTTTGTTAGCTGGTTGTCAGGCTGCAGAATATGAAATGCGTAAAGCAGGTCTCAAGTCGGTTATAATCAACGAGATTCATGACAGTGTTTTAGTAGATACATGTGCAGACGAGATTGATGTTGTCGTACCGATCCTAGAGCGATGTTTGACAAAGCAGCACTTTAATTGGATGCAGGGTGTTCAGATGAAAGTCTCGATGGCGATTGGGGAGAATTGGCTAGAAATGGAGGATGTGTGATGAATGCTGTGTTAGTTGTTGAGATTGATATTTCATCTGGACGTTATTTTGTTATGGCAAAAGACGTTAGCTTGAGTATGATCCCCCACATAGGTACAGAATACGTTGGTAGTACTTTTCGTAATAATTGTACTTGGCCAATGTTGGTTACTGATATACAGTGGTCTGTTGATCCTGATTGGATGGTAGTTAGGCTGATACCAACTGATGATATGATGTCAGAGATTGAGTATCTTGATGTTATTCAGATTCGTAATTACCTTGAGGAAAGAGAGTGGTATGAGGTTGAGGATGTGAATTCTATGATAAATAAGATGCTTGAAAAGTGTGAGGAGAGATCATTATGATTTCTGTGAATTTGTTTTTTGATCTGGATGTTGGCGGTAAAGTAATTTACTGTAAGAAGGAAACTGCAATAAACTTCACCCCGTTGTTGAATATGAAGTATTATGATGCTTCATTGACTGAGGCATTTAAACTGCATGAAGATTGTAGTGTGTTTTATGTGTCTTCAATTGATTGGCTTTGTGCTGAGGGCAAAGATTTTTTGGCGGTTGGATTGGGTTTTGTTGAGAATTTACGCAGTAGAATAGGTGGTATTGATATTGACGAGATCGTTAGAATACTTCGTGACCACAATTGGAAAGCAGAGGTTGATTCTTAATGTTATACCAAGAAGTTAGACCTACGACACTTGATGAAGTGATTGAAAACAAAGCAACGGTAGAATCACTGAAAGCCCTGTTGGCTGGTGATCATGTGTTGATGCCTCATGCGTTTTTGTTTCATGGTGAGACTGGATGTGGTAAGACAACTCTAGCTAGGATACTGGCTAATGAGCTTGGGTGTGATGGACTAGACATAGTGGAGTTGAATGCAGCAAACACCAGGGGGATTGATACAGCACGGGAGATATCGCAGCATCTGTCGATAGCTCCATATGGAAAGGCTAGAGCATATGTTTTGGATGAGTCGCATCAGATGACATCTGCTTGCCAAGAAGCATTACTCAAGTCGGTAGAGGATATCCCGCCTCATTGTTACTTCATGTTCTGTACAACAGAGCCGGATTCTTTGATAAAAACTCTTAGAAATAGATGCACTCAGTATGAAGTAAAGAGGCTAACTACTCCTGGTATGAAGGAGTTGATCAATCCTATTGTTCAGGCATGTGATATGAAACTGTCAGATGATCTGATGCGACGGCTAATAGATCACTCTGATGGGTGTCCACGAGCAGCGATTGTGTCGTTGGAAATGATAAGCAAGTTGCCCGAAGATTTGGCAATGGATTGTTTGAGTTCTGGTTCTGATAGGCCTGAGTTTATCGATCTGTGCAGGTTGTTGGTGAAGAACCAGAAGGGGAAGTGGCCGAAGATTGCTGTGATGCTTAAGTCCATGAAGATGAATGATATGGAGAAGGCACGCAGAACTGTGTTGGGTTATCTCAACAGTTGTCTGTTGAGTAGTAAGGATACAGGTGAGGCAACACGATTTGCTGAGATGATTGATATTCTGAGTCAGAATGTCATTAGTAATTGTATGGCCTCGTTTTCGAGTATGTTGTTTTATGTCTCTAGACTATAAGGAACAGGAAAATGGCAAAGAGTAGGTTACAAGCTATTAAGGATCGTGCGAAGGAAATTGACTCTGGTGGTTCAGGTCGTGCATCATTTCTAAACATGGCTGTGATGGACAAGCGCGGTATCAAAAAGTACAAGATTAAGGAGAAGAATTGGTTGTGCATTATTCCTCCGAAGGATGAGAAGGCATACTACGGTTTGCCGCTTGAGGTACACTACAGGATCGGTGCGGCTGGAGATGCGTTTATCTGTTTGGAAAAAATGTTCAAGCAGCCCTGTCCGCCCTGTGAGAAGCGAAATGCATTGTACGCAAAGGGAGACGTAGAGAGGTCTGTTGTTAAACCACTTTACCCGTCCAAGCGTTGTCTGTTTTTGATTGTTGACTACACGAGTGATGCGACAAAAGCAGAGGGCATTCAGTTGTTTGATGCTCCATTCGGTGTTGAAGAAGGGGCCAAGAAGATTAGTACTGATACTCGCACTGGTGAGGTTGGTGATATCTCTGATCCGGTAACTGGTAAGGTGTTCTACTTCGATTGTTCGGCTCCTGGTAAACCGACTGCCAAGTATACTGGTTACAATGTCGAAGGTCGGAAGCCGTTGGAAGAGGCAGTGTTGGATAGTGTGTTTGATCTCGTCGAGTTGTTGGTTATCCCGACGTACAAGGAGGTTGCTGCCTCTTTTCTGGGTAATGTTACAAATGGGGCTGAGACAACTGAGCCTGAACCCGAACCATCGAGCAATGAGATAGTGGATCACATTGTGGACGATATTGAATCGGGTGGTAAGACTGAGGACGAGCCCGAGCCGGAAGCAAAGGATGCTGAGCCTGCTGCAGAAGCAAAGACCGGTGGGTTAGAAGATATCAAAGCCCGTATTGCTGCTGCAAGAGCAAAGTAGTGAAGTTTGATGAAACTGAATTGAGGTGAAGAATGTCTGATCCAAGTCCTGTTGAAGTGTTGAATGCTGTTGTTGGTGATGGGTTGACAGTAGAGGATTTGAAAGATGCTGTCAAGATTGATGTGAATGCATTGGTTGATGAGTGTGCTATTCAGCCGTATTACTATGCTGTTGTCGGTAAAATGTGGGCCGATGCAAAGGTGGCATTGAAAATTCTGTTGAACGAGGATGAGTTGATTAGGTCTGCTGTCGATAGTGACATCAGAAAAGAGCCAGAAGAGTATGATGTTGGAAAGATAACTGAAAAATCTGTTGCGGCTGCAGTTGTGGTTCATGAAGAAGTTGTGAAAAGCAAGTCCAAGCTTGAGAAGGCTGAAGCTAATATGTATGCTGCGCAGGTGTTGTTGAATGTGTTTGATCATCGTAAGGCTATGCTTAAGGGTGAGGTTGAACTGTTTACTACCAATCTGTATAACGAGACTAACATCCGAAACAAGGAAATGGGTGGGTTTCGGGATGAGGTAGCACAGAAAAGGGCTGAGAAACATGAGCGGAATAAATGATTTTGAAGTCGTTGCTGTTAATGAATCAGATGTCAACTTGGTTGATGAGGATGGAAACTTAGAGGATCAGTCACAAGCTGCTCCTGCTCAAGGGTTGTCGCCCGAAGAGGTAGCTGAGATAGCCTCAAACCTCAAGCGAGTGGACCTGAGCCCTTGTACGCACTTCCTGAGTACCGGATGTACCCTGCTCGATTTGGGGATCGCTGACAGGCTCCCAGGTGGGTTTGGCGGGGGCAGGATCAGCCATGTCTATGGCAAAGAATCGACTTCCAAGACTGTGCTGATGATGGAAGCACTCGGTTCTGCCCAGCGGCAAGGTGGGAAAGCTTATTGTGAGGATGCAGAGCTTACGTTTGACTTTCCAAGAGCCAAGCTTTTCGGTGTAGATGTGGAAGATGACTCAAAGTGGCAGTATGCTTGTCCTACTTCGTTAGAGGATTTGTGGGACAAGCATGTTGTGAAAATTTTGGGTGAACGGACTAAAAAAAGTCCTCATGGTATAGTTGGTGTTGACAGTCTGAGTGCGCTGCCTTCCCTGAAGGAAATAGGGAGTGCTTTGGGTGCTAAATCGTATGGTACGTCTAGGTCTAAAATTCAGTCCGAGGCATTCAGGAAATATTTGCATGCTGTGAACGATAAGAACTTGGCCATGTTGTTTATCGACCAGACGAGGACGGACATCAACGTTCAGTTCGGTGATCCAGATACAGTCAGTGGCGGAAAGGCTCTAAGCTTCTATGCCAGTACCCGTGTGAAGCTAACGTATACAGGTAAGATACTGAATGAGCACAAGGTGCCTGTCGGGGTCGAGATCAAGTTCACTGTGGTCAAGAATAAGATAGCTCCACCGTTCCGATCAGGTAAGTTCAGATTGCTGTTTGATTTTGGTATCTGTGATATCTCCAGCAATCTGATGTGGCTCAAGGATTGGGACAAAGAAGAGTATGCTGCACAAAAAGAGGAAGATAAGAAGAAGAAAGACGAGAAGAAAGACGAGAAGAAAGAGAAGAAGAATCCTGTATACGTCTTCGGTGGTGAAAAGAAAAGAAACCTAGCTACTATGGTGCAGTTTATTGAAGAGTCGGGTCTTGAGGATACGTTACGAAGTAGAGTAGAAAGTGTGTGGCACGATGTACATTCTACTAGGAAGCGCAAAGATAAGAAACGGTGGAACTAATGGACTTGTCCAAGCATATTGAAGAGTTGAAGATCGCTCTTAGGCAGGAATATTTTGATGGTTTGGTATCCAAAAAAAGTGATTGTTGCTGTGATTTCAGTGATCTGTTGCATTGTGGTTGTTCCAATTTTCCTGATTGTTTAGGTGGGCATAAGGTTCCAGACAGCACGGGTGATAACAAATACTTGATGAATGCTGGTCCCAGAGCAGAACACTGCATTGAGCAGACTTCGTTTGATGGTGATACTCTCATGTTTTGTTGGTTAGAAAAAGGACACAGTGGTCCTCACGAATGGACTAGTGGTGAAGACATTGCGGCTATGTATGCTGTTGATCTCAGCGAAATAGTAAATGATTTATTGGGCAGTTGTGGGTTTCCTACTAAACGCAGGAAGCCTGCTGGCTTTACTCTATGTGATAATTGATGTTGTGCGTAAACGAACAAACAAAAAAGACTATGAAAGGGAGAGGATACTACGTGATGATTTGGAAGAAAGGCTTAGAATAATTGCATCTAATATAAATCGACGCTCTTTTTGTAAGTACTGTGTTCCTTGTCCGATATGTTGCTCTTTAGTCTTGTGTGATTGTCTTGAAAAACGAAGAACATTGTTGTGTGATGAATTGGAGAGATTAGGATGAAGCTCGAAGTAGTACCAAGAGGAAGTGGCAGACCATCCTTGGTTAGAAGGGGCATTGTATCCGTTTCTCCAAATTACATGATACGTTTGTCACGTATAGATATGATGGCGGTGAACATTGACCTGAATGGTAGGTGTGTTATTTTATCTGATCCAGTAAATAAGATCATTGGACTTGAGGCACCTGGAACAGATTCTTGGAGGATCGATCAGAGTCGTGCAATCCATGTGAAAGGTCCGGGGCTCCCTGGTATTAGAGCTAGGAATGTCCTTGTTGTGATTGATGAAAACATAAACCATCTTAAGGGGTACTATAGGGTAACTATCAGTGGGGCTACATTGGTCATTGATCTGTCGAAAAAACTAGCGGGTTGGACTGCCCACAGCATTGACATTAGAGGTGGGAAACAAGAAATTGAATAGGAATTAGATCGTGCCGGGTTGTAGGCAAGTCGTCAGATAACAACCCCTGCGACATTGTGTTTGAATTGGCGTATCAACTAGCCTGTTCGAGTCCAGCACAAAAGCCCGCCCGGCATGATCTATTTTTGGGGAACAAATGAGCAATGATAACTTCTCTATTTAATTTGGGTCCGGATGCAGGGGTGGCTATGGTTATGCTTGTTATGGCTGCTGTGGATTGGTTGTTTGGTATCATTATGTGGTTGTTCTTTTTGAGAGGATTGGGATAAACATGCTACTTGCAAGTGGTGTGGATTTGAGGGGTTGTTGGATAGTTAATGATTTCTCTTTTGATGGTATAGAATATGAGCTTTGAAGATTTACCAAAATTCGGCATGCGAGCTACTCAGGTTCGGCCCGGTGTGGCGGTTGTTGGTAGTGGTAATATTCTTCGTGTGTCATTTACTGATTTGCGATCGGTAGGAATTAGTACAGAGCTTGGTGCTCAGTGTGTTGTGAAGATTGGTGTGGATGATGATGCTGGATGTATTGCTTTGTGTCGTCCGGGAGGAACATCTATTGAAGAGAACAATCAGGCTCGGGCACTAACACCCAAAGCGTCTCGACATAGCACAATGTACATACAATGTATACTAACTCATATGAAGTACGAGTTTGATAGTAAACGAGGTCGATATCCAACACAAGTAAAAGATGGGATGTTGTTGATCGATTTTAACGATCCAATAGGTCCAAAGCAAAAACCGTGGATTGGTAATCCAAGAAAACGTAGAAGCAGACGTACAAAAGATACTTGAATGGAGTGTAAATAATGCGATATTTGATTGCTGCAGGTTTTCTACTGATTGTAGTTGGTTGTGCAGATAAAAAGTCGGTACCACCTAAAGAGAAAGCTATCACAACGTTTGAGACTTTGCCTGTAGCACTACCCAGAGTCACTAGCATATGGGTTACTAGGCAGCATGGTGATGGGAAATTTCGGATGGTAGAGGCGTTTGGTTCCTGGCTACATTGGGAGTTCATTGAGCCACGAGTATCATCAGATCCATTGTTGTATATGGTGCAGTGGAGACTTGAAGATGATGTGCAGGATGGTGAGTGGAAGTGGTCATTGTTTATGGAAGAAGTATCGGCTCGTTGTACTGCTCTTGTTTGTAGAGATGCTACTGGCACATCAATCAGATGTACTGTTAATTTCTATGATCGTACACCTCCCCCTGTGTTTGTATTTTCTCTTGCTCCTATTTTTATGGCACCACCATCTCTTACATTTAGATTCTGGCCTGGGGATGTTACACAGGATGGCATAGTCAATTCAAATGATAGGGCGATAGTTAAGTTTTATAGCGGAAAAGAACTTATGCATTGTGTGCCTGCTTTGTCAGATTTGAATATGGATGGTTGTACTAACAGTGGAGATCGTGCATTAGTCAAGTATTATAGTGGTACTCACTATACTAGATGAACTTCGCATGCTGGGTTTGTAGTCCTATATTTGTCTTGGGTTTTTAACAGCTCTTGCAACTACTGTGTTGGATGAATGCGTGTCAAGTAATCAATCCAGCGTCACACAGATTGGACCGGCCCAGCATGCGATTTTTGAACTACCAATTTTGGTGTTCATTAGTTTTTGTTGGTTTTACTGTTGGAAAGGGTTTACAAATGGCACTAACAAAGAATCGGAAAAACAATCGTTATGTGAATCAGGAGTTGCGGACCTGGCCGATGAAGGGTGGTTCGTATGTGTATGAGGGGGCGTTCATGGGTCTCGACGGCGGTTACGCCCGGCCCCTGGTTGCGGGGGATATGTTCGCCGGGATCGCATACGAGAAGGCGGATAACTCATCCGGCGGCAAGGGGGATGCGGCGGTTCGCGTCTTTACGATGGGTGATTTTGAGGTCTCTGTTGATGTTGCAGCCGTGATACACAATCTGCGGCGGGTCTACGCAATCGATGATGAAACCTTGAGGGTCTTGACTAAGTCCATGTTGCCGGAAGCATGCGGTAAGACTATCGTTGGCAAGCAAATGGGCGTAGCGGGCCCAAGTAGAATTGTGTTGAGGATCAGTGTCTGATGTTTGGTTTCTATATTGTATTGGCGTTTGTTGTAGGTTTTGTAGCCTGTCCATTTGTGGCATATTTGAGTTTTGCTTTTTGGCTGCAATGGTGTGATAGGAAACGTAGGCGCGAAAGAAGAAAATTGGAAAGGTCATGGCGATGAGGGAGCCAAGTAAAGCGGCGATGGCGGCGGCGAAAGAGATTGATTCACGGTGGTATGTTTGTGGTGGGGGAGGCGTGTCCACCTTTGCCGAGATCATCGACCGCCACATGCAGCCATATATCGTGGAGTTGAAAAGCGAACGGAACAACCGCCAACAAAGGCTTGAAGCGGCCCAGACTGAGATTGTGAATCTACGTGCCGAGATCGAGCGGCTGAGGGAAGATGTAGGCAAAGCAGACAACAAGGGGTTACGTGTTGAAGATGAAATGAGGGAAGAGATCGAACAGTTGAAGGCTCGTATGGCCCGTGCCCTTGCCCGGTACGACGTAGACGATAAGGGGGGCTTTAATACGCGACCTGAGACGGCCTGGGCAATGGCAGCGGACTTGAGAGAAGGTGAGTGATATGGTATGCACTAGCATTCATACTTGGATTAATAGCTTTTCTGCCTTTGGCTTTTGTCTATGCCAAAGTGTACTTGTGGTGGTGTGACAGGAAGCGTAGGCGGTTGTGGAGATGGATACGAACAGGACGACGATGATGGACAATGAACTCAGTGAAGCCACGATGGCTGCGGCGAAAGAATTATGCGGTGGGATGAGTTTGCCGAACCTCTCTGCCGGTATCGTAGCCGCGATTAGAGGAACCGCAATCGTAATTGATCGCCACATTCGCCCAGAGATCGAGCAACTTAATAAGCTTCTAGAGCAGCACGGGTATTACACGACAGAACACTTAATGGTGTCGCGGTATTTGGATGGCCCAGAAAGGGTATGGCAAATTGTGCGGCATGGCGGTCAGGTGTTGCGTCCGTTTTGCTCGGCCATTGAGGCGATTCGTATGGCAGACAGAATCGAGGTAAGTGGGCGGGCGTCTAGTGGGCGATGGTTCTTTTCCATTGAGCAGGCAAACAGAGAGTTGGCGATGACCTAGAAGCGAGGTAATAATGGACAATAGAATGGGTGTTTTAGACCGAATGCATTTTTTGGCTGAACCTGTGTTAGCGTGTGATGAGATTGATAAGCTACGTGCTAAGGTTGAGCAGTTACGGAGAGAGCTAGACGAACTGCATCAGCAGATAGAACAAATGAAGGCTGATGTTGAACTCTTACAGTGGGCCTTGCCACACTGTATACAGGCAAGGAAATAATAATGAAAGAACGGTGCGAAAACAAGTCAGTGGTTGAATTAGCACAAGAGTTACATGAGGATCATATCCTCATGTGTGATAGTATATACAGATATACTCAATTGATGTGTGTGGTTAATTATATAGCAGTATTTATCACATTTGTTTGCACATTCTTTGTATACCTAAATCGTAAGCTTACTACAGTAGAGTGTATACTGTTTCTTGTTGTTGCTATAGTTACTTGTGGAAACAACTACCTTTGGCGAAAATGTGGAAAAGGATTTAATATAGATCATGGAGACTGATTGGACAGAAACAAATAAGCTGCTTAGAGCACTTGATTTGGAGTCATACTTTGCTGCTCGCAATGTTACTACCAAATCAATGACACGTAAGGGTGCTAATATCTGTTGTCCGTTTTGCCCTGGTGGGGATGATAGCTTTCATTGTGGCGTGTTCTATGATCATAAGAATTTCAACTGCTTTAAGTGTCATGAGACTGGTGGTTTATTCAAGCTGTGTTCTCAGATGTTCGGGATGCCTTACGATGAGTTTATAGACTCGATAAGAGGTAAAACTACAAACAGACAGGATGCAGCAGAAACAATACGATCTATGTTTGATAAGCCTGTTGCTTATACAAAGGTAGAACTCAAGCAGATTGAGTTGCCTAAAGAGGCTATACCAATAACGCAAACTACATGTGGTTATTGGAAAGTGCTAAGAGATTTCCTACACAAACGTAAGATTGATTTGTATGCCTGTAAACAGTATAACGTTCACTTTTGTCCGTATGGTGACTTTGCGAACAGGCTGATCTTACCCATATACATGAACAAAACTCTGGTCAATTTTCAGGCCAGAGACGTCACTGATTGTGATAGAGCACCAAAATATCTGACGTATCCAGGCACGAGTCTGGGAAACATGTTGTATGGTTACGATACCTTTGATCGAGATAGCAAGATCATGGTTATCGTCGAGGGGATCTTTGACTGTTGGTCGCTCCCAGACATTGGGCTTGGGACGTTCGGATCGGTCTTCACAAATGCTCAGGAGAGGCTCATATTTGGCTTGTGCGAGCACGTAGAGAGGCTGGTGCTCTGTATGGACCCAGAGGTCTGGATTGAGCCCAGGACGAACCAGAGCCTTCGTAAGAGCTTGGGGCTCCTGCGTCCCTATTTCGATTCGGTAGGGGCAGCCAAATTGCCATTAGGAGAAGATCCGGATTCGTTAGATACCAAGGAATTGATGGAATGTATTAATAAGGCTGAGGACATTGAGTGAGCCCACACACAAAGATATCGATAATATCATACGATGGCTAGTGAATCGTGTGTATGCCAAAGCTGGTGGGGCAATACCAAAGGAGGATTTGATACAGGAGGGATGGGTTGCTGCTATTAAAGCACAGAACAACTATGATTCTACTAAAAGTAAGCTTACAACATGGATAGTGTGTAATGTATGGGGCTCGCTCATGGCTGTACTGCATGAGCAATTTTCACAGACAAGAAAGTTGGTGTTTGTAGAAAATGCTATAGAGTATGACTCAAATATGTCGTCTGATGAGCATGATGAGAGATTGTTGACGTGCTTATGGATAACAGAGGATATTTTGTCTCCTATAGCTAAAAAGTTGGTGGACTTACAGAAAGATTATTTCCTGAGACGTAGAGATTGTGTCAGGGTTATGCGTAAAGCAGATGTGTGTAAATCATTGAATGTGTCATCTAGAGAATTGATCGGCCTATATGAGGAGATAAGACAAGGGATAACTTTAGTATCTGGATTTATTTTGTAAACAATGAGTAACCCTAGATGTTTCAGAAAGAAGTTTTCAAACAGTGCTAAGGAATGCTCTGTTTGCTCTGTTGCTACTGAGTGTAGTAAGTTCTTGTACGAAAAAAGGATTGAGGATACATTAAGTGGACCATGCCTTAAGATATATGAGGCACTCAAAAGTGGACCATTAACAACCGCTGAGGTTGATAGAATAGTACATATGGCAGGTAGACGTACAGCATATCTGTACATACGAAAGCTACGTGAGATGGGCATACTAAATATGGTTTGTGTAGGTCGGACTCGACTATACACATTGTACAAACATAATGGAGACGAAGATGAAAATCGAGCAGGTAGTATGCGGATCGGAAGGTTGTGGCATAAATGCAGGAGCCATCACGGTCTTTGTAGAATTGTTGTCAGGTGACGATGGTGGGACAGCCGTAAAGATTGCATCGGAAATAGTAGACAATCGTCCTGATATCCACAATGTACATCTGAGAGGAGATATCACTACTGGGGATATCAGAGAAGTGTTTCAGTCGATCAAGAGCTTGCTGCTGACGAGCTTGCACTTGAAGCAGATTACGATTGAAGTGTCCAACAGCTTCAG
>Ga0207997_1000950_pt1 | contig 14931 bp, 26 predicted proteins | sample AntAceMetag02UKN_FD_184777 | JGI IMG/M metagenome (GOLD analysis project Ga0207997, IMG submission 184777) | Saline lake microbial communities from Ace Lake, Antarctica - Antarctic Ace Lake Metagenome 02UKN (SPAdes) (version 2) | ecosystem: Environmental > Aquatic > Non-marine Saline and...
TTTAAAGCTAGCTGCGCTCGGATCTACATATATGCCATCAATTGGATAGCCCTCCATGAACTTTGTTAAGTCCTCGGCGTACTCCGTGTCGGTCTTTTGCCGGTTGGCTTTCGCTGAGTCATAATAATATTCTTTTTCAACCCACATATTAGGGTAGTGATTTGGATTATGCGCTACTAAAACAAAAGCACATGGATTTTTTGTGCCATAATCTATGCCGATGTAATATGACTGCCCACGCCCTGGAGGATACAAGATTGTGTGAATCTCTTCGTCAAAGAAGTCATATATTGTGCCCTCGGCAAGAATCCATTGGCCTAATATATACCGACGATACCACAAGCCTCGATACTCTTGCTTCAAACTTGTCTTAAATTCATCCGTCAAGCTTGGATTGTCGTCTAAATAGAAGTTAAATATCTTCATATCTAGTTTATCAACACGGTCTAGATAGTTTTTTTTGATGTAATGAAATGGCGTATCAGGGTTTGTTGTTGCAAATAGTTTTGCACCAGGAATTGACAGCCTAGACAATAACATAGTCCAAAAAGATTCGGGTATTAACGTTGCTTCATCTATGTAAGCCCCTGCAAAAGAGCTACCTCTAATGCGTTGTTCACTGCGCTCATCAACAGCCGCGATCAAATAAATGCGCCTTCCCCACAAGTTTAGCTCATTCTTTCCAACAAAATATCTGGCGTCTGAGCCTATTAAATTACAAATCTCATCTACAAGGTTGTGTTTAATGGTAGAGGCCGTTTTACCTATCATGACCAAATTGCCAGGTGGAGCTTCTTGGATGTATTCTAGCCATCTAATTAAGCTAGCATAGGACTTTCCAGACCTTACAGCGCCTACCCAAAAATTCATTCTAGCAGTAGAGTTTATTAGCGTGTGTTTTTGTTTAAGACTTAGGTCTAGCATATTCCTTTCCACTTCTTGTTTTATTTGTTTTAACGCTATGTTCTGATTTTGACAGCCATTGGCAGTTTTCAGGACAATAGTTTCCATTGGAGTCTATTCTGTCTATGGTTAGGTCTTTTCCCCATCCTGTTTTTATTCCCCATTCAATAAATATTTTAACATCTTCTAACCACTCTTTACAAATATGGATACCCTTTTCACCATAAAGATTATACCTTTTATTATTTGGATTATAGCATCTGCCCTTCATATCCATGAACTTTTTATACAAAGGATGATATCTAAGATTGTGACGTGTATTCGGATTTTTATGATTAACCAGATAGTCTCTATAGCAACCGCAACTTTTTGAATGCCCATCTTTCAAATCTTTTCCAGGCCTTATTCCTTCATTTCCACAATCACATTTGCACTTCCACATTATTCGCTTATCTGCATTTCTTAGGTCTGTCTTTTCCAAGACCATCCACCTCCCAAATCGTTGTCCTGTTAAATCTTGAAACTTGCCCATAGAATCCCATTTAGTTGACTACAGTATGCCTAAATATAATTTTAATTGATACGATTATTGACTCCATTAATGATAGTTTTTGTTTTGGGCTAAGGTCTAGCATTTATACAAGCTCCATTTGTTTGATCATTTCTTCTTCCATTTTATAAACCCATAAACATTTAACATTGCAGATATAACGGTGCTTGCTGTTTGAACCTTAAGGCCTAAATAATAGTTTCTAACCGACCAATAAGATAAACAAACAAGCCATATTAAAAAGCACACTCTTTTACCCCTAGCGTTTAGAAACCTGCCAGCCTTGCCTAATATACTAATGATTAAATCAGTTATCTCGCCCATATCGTTGCTTATTGCCGCTTTCTTTAACGACAGACTACCTAAACATAATTTTAATTGGAAGAACATTTGCTTTAATTAATGAAGTGTGTTAATATATTAACATATTCAAACGAACAAAACGGAGAAAAACGATGAATAAAATAGAATACTTAAAAGATATTGAAAAATCACTAAGAATAGCAAGCGACTATTTCACACAAGAAGAAATACACGCCTATATAAATAGAGATATAAATAAAGATTCAGAATTAATAGAAAGATTAAAGGCTGTTGGAGCTAAAGAAGAGTTTTCAATTGAAGGCTTGGAGCTTGGCGACGATATAAGAGCATTTACTTTTAATAAGGAGCAATAAAATGAAAGACTTTTATAAAAACAACTTACAAATTGAAAAAATAAGAGTATCAAAAGCTGTTTTTGGTTTCTTAGCTGAAACAGAAAAAAAACTTATAGAGCTACTAGATGATGAATATACTCCCCTAGAGTTTAGTAAAAGAAAAGGACTAGCAGGAATTTTAGAGCTAATTCAACTAGAAATAAAAAAGTTTTAAAAAAGGAGCAATAAGATGAGCACATTACAAAACGATATATTATTAGAAAGATTGGCCGAGGCCTTTGAACTAGTATTTATTGAGGACAGCGCTTTAAGAGGCGAATTAGCCTACATATATTTAGAGGGGACTGAATACTACCTATTTTGCAAGGACGACGCTCAGGACTATTTAAACGACTATGAAGAGGATATCTATGACAAGATAGAGGAAACATTTATTAATTGCGAGGGCTCTTGCTTTGATATTAGAGCATTGGCAGAAAAAGCATTTAACATTGAGATTAAATAATATAAAAAAACGAATAAACAGCATGAACCATGAGCTGGAATTTGAACTTTATAACCGAATTAAACTTACAGGGAAGTTTCCGCGAGATATTATTGACGAGATGCTAAAAGAAAATAAAATTAAAAGCCCTAAGCAGGCGTGGAGAACTCTAGAAAAATGGAGCGCGAAGAGACTCTATGACTATGGGTCAACGTTGGATTTAGGTTGGTTAGAGGATTAAGCTATTAACCCTTTAGCTCTCTTTCTGGGATTTAGCCCACTGATTGAACGCCGCTTGATTTTCAGGTGGCTTAACATACACCTCAGGTTCTCTTTGAGCTAGTCTTTGTTTTCCTAGCCAGATAAGCATTGTTCTGTCACCTTCCATTGCTACGTCATATTGTTTGCGACGTAGACAAGAAGCGCCTCTAGAGCGCTTTTGTTGCATATATTCACTAAAAGTTATCTTGTATTCATCCTTTATTCTTTCATAAAATGTATTGGGGTGCATTCCAAAATACGCGGCTACTTCATTGCCCAAACAACCTGCTTCTAAAAGTTGATCAGCTTTTTCCCAGTCTATTACAAGTTTAGTGCGACCATAAGGATTTCCTCGAGATCTATTTGACATATTTATCAAGTCTTTATTTTAATTAATAATAAACTTTGTTTTAAAACATGTAAGCTTAAAAATAAAGGCTTATTTATGCTTATATAAAATATAGGCTATTGAAAGGGCTGTAGCAATAAAGACTGCTAGCAAGAGCAACATATCAAAATTACCAGTCAAAATTAACTCTCAATAGCACGTCGTCTATGTTTTCAAGTTTAGAGTCCTTACAAACGGAGTCAATAACTTCTTTAAATTCAGGGATTAATTTTCCAAAAGTATAATTATCGTCTAGTTCTAGAGTTTTGATAAATTTTGAGCCATCAGAATCAACGACTTTAACATTTAACTTGATCATGTGCTGTGTCCTTAATGTTTATTATTGTTTTGGGAACTAATGAATATATCTTTTGAGCATTTAATTTCCAGATTAAAGAGTCATCCCTCCAAATTATATCCAAAAAACAATCTTCATAAAATTTTATCAAATTTGATAAATCCGCTTTAACAGCGTGGGGTTGATTCAGGAATTTTGCTTGCTTCTTTTTAGACCATGATTTTGGTATAGGCATATGAAATGTCAATTCTAAAAAGATAGGCTCTTCTATGGGCTTTAAAACGCCGTACTCGCGGGTTACATACCAACGCATGTTCTCTTTGACCTTATACTGTGGGTCATAAAAGCGATTATGAGAAACTCTAGCTCTTTGAAGGGGAATGGGAGGTCCTGGTATTTCAATTATCATTCCAATCACCCTTTGATACATCGCCGTCGGTTAGCAGTTCAATGGCTAGTCTAACATATAGTGGGGTGCATGAGGGTTTTGCAAAATATTTGTTCAGGGTAAATCGACATAGGCCAGTTCTTTTGGTAAAGTAGGCGTTATTCAAATTATTTCTATGTATATATTCTTTTAGTTTCATAATATGTTAAAATTGTTACACTTTGTTCTTGTCTTAAATAATCAATCATGTTAATATATTGTCATATTGTTTAATTAATAGCAATAAAAACGGAGAAAAAACGATGAACATACTTTTAAAAGAAACAAATGAAGATATTTTAATAAATAAACTTTCAGACTTATACGATTCATCACCTGAAGTTTGCGACTCAATTTATGATGAAGCGATATCTGTTCTTGATGCATATGATTATGATGATGTTGACATGCTGGATGAACATGTATGGGAATATTTCAGAGATATAATCACAGAGTCAGTAAGTGACAATAACTTTACTCATATCGGTGCAACTAAGGACGAAAGACTGCTTAAATTGATAGCGCTTGATGATGAGAGTTTTAAAAAAGAAGTTTTATTAACATTTGAACAAAGATAAACAAAAAAACGGAGCAATAAGATGAATAATGAAGAAACTGTAGACCTAAGAATTGTTTATACTAATAGGACTCAAACTACAACAAAAGACTGTTTTGGAAAATTTAGTGAGCTAGTTGATAGAATTGTACTAGCAAGGAAGGACGGTGAATTTTGTAGGTTTAAGGACTTAGCAATAAATCCTGAACATATCCTTTTTGTAGAAGATGTAACAAACGGAGAAAAATAATGAATTATGATAACGCAGTAACAGTTTTAGTAGAGCAACTGTACAACTCTGATAACGACACAAGCCAAGAGATGGTTTTTGAAGCTATGAAATATTTAGTTGAGCAAACAGAATGTCCAGATACAAAATTTGAATATTTAGAGGATGGTGAGTTTTTATTTTATGAGGCTGACCTAAACGTTATACATAAGAAGAAAGCTCAAGAGATTGCTTTTGAGGCATTTAATGAAGCTACAAACAAGTTAAACAAAACATTTATCAAGGAGATGAATAATGGATAATAAAAAGACATATGTTGGTGAGCCAATGAAAACATTAGAGAATAAAAAACATGCTAAAAACTTACATCAAAAACTTTTGGAAGTAAGAAAATCTATACCATATATCAAAAAAGACGGAAAAGGTTATGGATACAATTATACAAAAGAGTCTCAGATTTTTGGTACTATTAAGGCAAAGATGGATGAAGAAGGTGTTCTGTTGGATTTAGAGATGCAATCAATTGAAAATATCAAGGTCTCTGTTTATTCATCTAAAGATAAAAAATGTTTTTTAGTTGAAGGGGTAAGATGTAATTTTGAGTTTACTTTTACTGACTGTGACAACCCAACTGATACAATAGTACGTCATCAAATTTTGCAAGATTCTGGCTCAGATGTAAAAACAATCGGCGGCTTGGAAACTTATGCGAATAGATATTTTATGATGAAATTTTTCAACATTGCAAATGATGATCTTGACCCAGATGCTTTTGAAAAAACAATAAGTAATTCAACAACCACTGAGGACATAAAAGAGCCACAATACATTAGTGAAATGCAAGCACAGGTGATTAAAGAGATGTTAAATCATTTGCCAAAAGAGGCAGAAGAAAACATGCTAAACTGGTGTCAGGTAGCATCAATTAAAGATTTACCACCATCTAAATATACTGAAGTAAGAAATGCATTAAACATAAAAATCAAAAAACTAGGATAAAACGATGAAAAATTATGAACAGGGGTCGTCAGCTTGGTTATTAATGAGAAAATCAAAAATAGGAGCAAGTGACATCCCAATTATTATGGGACACTCGCCTTGGAAAACAGCCTATGACCTTTTTTTAGAAAAAACTGATCAGGTAGAAGCACACTTTCCTAATTCAGCAATGCTTAGAGGCACGATGTTAGAGCCAATAGCAAGAGCTCTATATATTTCAGTCAGTAATAATATTGTAATACCTGCTGTTAAGATAAGCAGTGAGTGGGACGTTGCAATGGCATCTTTAGACGGCATTGATGAGACTGGAAAAGTACTACTTGAGGTAAAATGTCCTCTAAACCCAAAACTATATATTGATGCTGTAAAAAATAGAATTCCACAACATTATCAAGATCAAATGCAATGGGCGCTGTGGGTTACTAAAGCTGAAAGATGTGACTATTTCGTTTATATGAACGAGCTTGAATATAAGTTGATTCCCGTTTATCCAGATAAGGCCTATCAAAAGAAGCTATTGTTTCAAGCAAAAGCGTTTTGGGCTCACATTTTAAATGGCACTGAGCCAGACTTGAGCGACAGAGACTATCTTTATGTCCAAGAAGTGGAACCAAATAAGCTTGCAATGAAATGGCGTGTTATAAAAGAGAAAGAGGAAGAGCTTAAGAGATTGAGAGAAGAGATTGAATCTAAAATAAAAGATAAATTTTCAGATCAAAAGTGTTTCTTTTCAGAGGCTAAAGTCAAGATAAATATAGTTGAGCGCAAGGGCGTGATAAACTGGACTAAATTATGTTCAGATAAAGAAATTTCTGAAAAAGAAACAGAAAAATATAGAAAAAAATCCAGCAGTTATAGTACTTTTAAAATAGTTTAATAATCAATTAGAATTCATTTTTCATTCGTTTTTGGGGTGGTTACGTTTCCACCCCTTTTTTTATTTCAAAGCCTAAAATATTAATCACACATGCTTTAAATTAATTATTATATACATCTGTTTTAGTCTAAAAAAGATAGGGCCTTCATTTCTGAAAGCCCTTAATTCGAAATAATAAATATATAGTCTTAAAATAATTAAAAGTTATATATTCAAACTTTTACTAATATTACCTTCAAAAATTTTATTAGTAAAAACACTCATGTATCCAATATATGAGCAAAAGAATAAGGTAATCAGTACTTTATTTAAAGTACAGAAATTATTTTAATTTGCACCTAGGGTACATGAGGTTAATATTATTAACTGATAACATGTCCTGGAGGCATTATGGTAAATCACGAAAATTTTCAACAAAGTTCAATACACCATTCTTTTGACACTAGACTAGCAGAAATGTATAGCATTGAAGAAGCGGTTTTGATTCATCATTTCCAATTTTGGATAAAACATAATAAAAAATTAAAGAGAAATTTACATGATAAAAGGACTTGGACATATCAAACAATTGAAGAAATTGCTGCACATTTCGATTATTTAAGTAAAAAACAAATTGAAAGACTTTTAAACAAATTAAGCAAGAATAAAGTCTTGATAAAAGGTAATTACAACAAAAACAATTACGACAGGACTGTCTGGTACGCTTTTTTTGAAGAAGAAAAGTTCATTTTCATAGACAAATCCCTAAATCGGGAAATCGAAAACCCTAAATCGGGAAATCGAAAAGACGGAATCGGGACACCTATACCAGATACTAAACCATATACTAAACCATATACTAAAGAAGAAAGTAAACCAAAGAAAACCGAGCAGAGCTCTCTCGCTTCTGAAGAAGCTTACGACTCCTCTTTTATTTTTTCTGAAAAAATTGAGGAATTAGTAAATTTGCTTTTAAATTCTATTTTATCATTAAAGCCTGATTTCAAAGTCTCTGATACAGATTTAAATAATTGGGGCCTTGAATTAGATAGAATGATTCGTATAGATGGCCGTGAAGTATTTGAAATAAAACTTTTGCTCGAATGGTTGCCATCAAATGAATTTTGGCGAAAGGTCATATTATGTGGCAAAACGCTACGCAGACAATTTGACAAGCTCAGTATCATCATGACTGAAGAGAACGCTATAAAAGCTGAGAAGGATCATATACAACCCTATAAAAACTTTGCTTTTAAAATCAAAAACTACAAAAGGTTAAAGCAACTAAATATTACTCAAACTGGTGTTTATGATAAATTCAGTCACTTTGAGCTTACTTTTTTAATGCCTTACAATGACTTCTGTAGATGCTTAGCCAGAGAATATGGAATACAAGATTATCAAGGAGACATGTAATGAAGGATATAAACGAAAAAGTTGAAAATAATTATAATCATAATTGGATAAACGCTAACCAAAAACACGCCTATAAATTTGCAACGGATAATGATATTTACAGGCTAAAAAAAACTCATGAAACTTATGATCCATACAAACATAAAATTCTTAAGATAACGGCTTATTATTTCCATATTGAATTTGCCGTATTGCGTTCTAAAGACAGTGGTCAACATCATACTGCTCATCCTTTGCAATATAACATGGAGCCTTATGAGTTTAAAAGGCAAATAATAAAGGTTCATGAAACTATGAAAAATATTGCAAATAAATAAATTAAAGAAAAGAATTGACAATTTTCAGAAGATATCAGATAAAGAAACATTGCTTTAACAATACTTAGGTGAACATGGAACCAGACATAAACAGACAGATACTTGTAGGCTGTATTGAGGATCTAAAACACGACATGAATGTTTTGTATCAAGAGCTAGATAAAGCCCACATTATGACTGCACCGTCAAGAAGAGCGAGACTGCTAACAATTAAGGTGCAGGCGCACTTCAAAAAGTTTAGAAAGCTAAGTTGCGATGCAGGATTGAAGTAGAAACGGCTTATACTCGCGTTTTAAGCTATGCTGTTGGCGTTATAACAGTTTTTCCATGTCAAAGTACCAACCATAACAAAATAGAGGCTTTATGGATATCAGAATCAAGAGTTACATAAAAGAAGACCGCGGGGCTAAAATTGGCCTTGTAGACTTTGTAGTTACATACACTCCAGAGAAGTCAGAAACTTTTAGCAATGTCGGGCATTTTAAAAAAGAAGACCGTGAGTGGCTATCAGTTCCGGCTTGCAAAAGAGGCGAGAGCTGGGTTCCTATTTATGAAAGAACACCCAGCTTAAAAGATTTATTTGCTTCAGTGCTTAAAGAAATGAAAACTTATCTTGAAAGCAAATCATCTGCTTCAACATTTGATACGCCATTTGATGAACCAATAGACTTTTAGAGGAATCATTATGTTTTTATTAATTTTAGTTATTTTATTTTTTATTACTTTTTCTATTGGCGGAGCATGTCTATATGATCACTTCACTAAAGAAGCAACAGTATTGCAGGAAAAAATTCTTAGCCTTGAAACATCACTGCTTATGAAAGAATTAGATTGTAAAAGTGGTTTCCAAAAAGTCAGAGAAGACGTTTTACAAAATACTCATGATATGAGCGATATGGAAATTAGATTCATGAGATTTAAAGAAGAAATTGACTTACATAAAAAAAAGAATACCAAGAAGAACAAATAAAGGGATTAAAATATAAAATCCCTTTAATATTGAACATGAGATCATTGCAAAAATAACAATGAGGATTGTTATGCACAACCTAATCATTAAGCAAGAAGTTCTTGTTCTGCTTCTTTTGCTGCTCTGTTTTTATATCCTGCTTTTGCGCAGACAAGATTAATAAAATCGTCTTGTTTTGCAGGGATGCTTGTTACGCTTTTATCTGCTAGCATTGTAGCTTCATGCTCTTTAACAAAAGCTTTTCTTCTTTGATAACATTTGTTTTCCATGAAGTATGATAGCATTGCCTCAGGATCGCTATAGAAGGCTCTTAAAGCCAATTCCTCATGATCTTCAACATCAAAGCCGCCTTCCCAAATCTCTTCGCTTCTAGCCTCTTTTCTGTCGACTAAAGGTGTTTCTGGAACCTGATAGTTATAAGGCTTAAACTCATCCATAGCTAAGATGCCATGGATAATAACCTTTATATCTGCTGAGACTGAATCAGTCTGTTTAGCTTTATAAATCTCAAACCAATCTTTTAAGATTGTTTTAACTGATTTATTTATCATGCCGTTTATGGCACCCAAACTCCAATCAGCAAAAGATATTAAAAGGTACGCTTCCAATGCTTTACGATCAGGATTGGATATTTTAAAGCCTTTGCTACATAAAGTTTTCATATATGTCTCCACATTTGTTTATTTATAATTTTACTTACTGTTTGTTGTGCAACACCAAAATAAGAACCAATTTTCTTATATGGAGTTTTAAATATTTGTCTCATTTTTCTTATTTTTAATACATCTTTTTCTGTTAATTTTGCGTTCCATTTTTCTTCACCTTTTTGCAAATTATACTTTTTAATTTTTTGATCTGCTTTTGTATGACAACTACTACACAAACAAATACCATTGTCTAACTCAAACCTTAAATCTTTATTTTCATTCCAAGGAACAAGATGGTGCGCATGCAACCTCTCATTCGCTCCACATTTTGTACACTTGTTCGCATCACGTTCAATTACTTGTCTACTCCACTCTCTGCTTTTTTGGGATCTTCTTTCCTCACTTTTTGGTTTCGCTGCCCTATATTTACTTAAGTTTTCTATATTTTTTCTTTTATGTTCCTCAGAAAGTTTGCGACCTCTCAATGAAGCAGCCATTTTATCAACAGCATCATGTGGCATTTTCTTTCCAGCATATGGAGGTATATTTCCTTTTTTAAATCCATTTTCAGGAACATGTCCTGGCTTAAACCATCCTGGATTAATCTTTTTTGGAAACTTATTCATTCCAATACAACCTTTGCGTATTTTTTCTTTTAGCCACTCAGGTTTAGGTCCAGTTTTCTTTCCTTTTTTTGCTTCGCTTAACTTTCTTTTATGTTCTTCGGAAAAAACTCTTTTTTCTTTCATATAACCTCTTTTTAAAAAAGATTATATCATATTAAACATTCCTATTAAAGCTTTACTTGAATCCCTTAGAATTTAGTTTTTTCATAAAATCTCCTTTATTGAATTGTTATTTGCCTTGTTTTTCCTTTATTGGGCTATTTCTGTTACAGTTAAATAAGCATATGATGCGCCACCATAGATTCTATTAGCCGCAGTAGCTGAATTTAGATTACATGTACTGCTTCCACCAGCTCTTATTTTAAAAGTAGTGGATGAGGTTGTTCCTGATACCATAATATGTTTTAAATAAAGAACATTTGCATCCCCTGTGGTCGTAAGTAATGAATAAGACACTGATAATGAACTAGCCGTTGCATCTTGAAATAAGGCCATACATATGTTATTTGCAGCATTTATCCTAATTACACAATAAGCATCAATTATCAATAAACTTGTAGCGCTAGTTGGTGTAATAGCCCTTGTTAAAATTTGCGTACCTTCTCCACTTTGTGGTATTGTATCGTCAAATGGAATATGTGTTGATAGAGATGTAGCCGCATTAGTTGAAGTATATTGTACTTGAACCATACTTCCTGCACTTGGTGTAGTCGCTGCCCATTTCAAGCCACTTGCTTCTCCGCTAGCTGCTGTTAAAACAGTGTCATCTGCTCCAACACCTAAAATACTTGGAGTATTTGCAGCCGAAGCTGATATTATGTCACCTTTTGCCGCTAATGGGGCATTGAGAGGGTTATTGCTTGACATGTTTTTCCTTTATTATGTTGATGTTAAACTTGATCCATATGATGCAGCTACCCAATGAGTATTAGCTATATCACAAATTAATCTTACTCTATCACCTTGTGCTGTTGAAACTAATGTTCCTCCTGCACTTGTTGATACATTACCATATCTAATAGACTGACCGCCTGCCATTGTTATAGTCCAAGAAGTTGAGCCACTTAATATAACCTCAATCTCTTGTCCAACTGCTGAGGTTCCTGGCAAAGCTAAACTTAAAGCTGCTCCACCTATGCAAAGATAACCATTATCAACTGCTAAGTTTTGACTTGCACTTATTGTTGTCCAAGCTGCTCCAGCTCCTAAATTTGTAATAGTTATAGAACCGGCTGCGACTCCAATTCCTATACCTGCACCAGCTGATAATGCAGCCGCGACTGGCGCTACTCCAGTTGATCCAATGACTAACTGACCATTTGTTAATGGGCCTAGATTTGCAGGGATTTCTCCGGCGTCTCCAATCAAAACAGCGTGCTGTGTAATCGTTGTTGCTGTCCATGTATCAGCGGCTGTTCTTGACACTATTCCAGTTGTTGCCATTCCTTCTACTGCTGCAAGATCGTCTGCTAAGTCAAACGTTATTGTTCCAGCTCCACTTGCTATTGTTATTCCAGCTGCTGGGGCTGTTAACTGTCCAATTACAGGGTCAACCCCTGTTGAGCCAATACACAAATCTCCATCAACCATTGCTCCTAAATCTGTTACAGCTGCACCGCCAGAACCGACAATCAAAGCTCCATCAGTTATCGTTGCAACTCCTGTTCCACCATTAGGAACCGGCAAGATTCCAGACACACCATTTGTTAATTCAACTTGATCCCAAGCTGGAATCGTTGCTCCACCACCAGTATTTGTAAGATATCTGGTTGCTGTTGCATCAAAAGCTAAGTTACTAAATACATTTAATGCAGAGCCATAAATAACGTCGCCTATTGCACAAGTTAGTGGAAAAGTAGAGGTTGTCCAAGTTGGGTCGGCTCCCGCACCACCTGAAGATAACATTTGTCCTGCTGTCCCTGTAGCTAGCATTGTCACCGCTGCCGCTGCATTTCCGACCATTAAACTATGTATTGCTAAGGTGGTTAGTCCGGTGCCGCCTAATGGGACAGTCACAGGAACATCAAGAGCCCAATCCATAGTATTTAGTCCACCAGTAGTTGTTAAACCTACTCCACCAACAAGCGTTATCTCATTAGCAGCGTCTGGAACGACTGGACTAACACCAGCGTCAGGGATGAAGGTCTCTGCAGCTCCTGCTGTCCCGCACATTTTCCTCCAGATCCCTTGTGTTTGATCTCGATAACATAACTTCCACCAATCATTAGAGGATGTGTCGAGCCATTCATCTGATACTTTATATTGCTTATAATCAGCAACTGTTGGCGCTCTATTAAAACTACAGCGTCTTAAAGAGGATGAGGTGTTTACTTGATACTCAAGCGGGCTTCTATTTATAAACGGCATTGTTTTCTCCTTAACATTCTAAAAATCCTGAAAAACTAGAGCCTCCATCAAAACCATTTAGCAAACCTACAACTTTAGTACCACCAGAAATAGTTAAATATACTCTTGCTGTATCTGCTGCATCCATTTCTTTGAATGATGAGGCAGTAAAGTTTGTAGGGCTTGAGAAAAGTCCGCTAGGATTAAGTCTTATAACCTGATCATTAGACCAATTAGAAGTTGATAGTTGAATAATATAATCAGTATGATTTGCATCAATACTTGTGCAAGCTACAGTGGTACTTAATTGGTATCTTCCAGTTACAGGCGCTGTAAAAATTCCTGTTGCCACATCAAAATCTGCATTTTGATCAAACAGCTCCGTATTAAAACGGATTGTATAAGTAGATCCATCACCTGTTACCGAACTTACCGCTGAGGACAAATATGCTCTAAAAGCAGGTTGTGCCGGCGCTGTTACCTCATTAGCCGTAGTCGGAACTATGTAGGTGTTTGAATTATTTCTTGTTACCATTTTATTTCCTTTATTTTAAACAATCGTTTTCTCCTTAACATTTTAAAAATCCTGAAAAACTAGATCCTCCATTACGACCATTCAGAATATCTACAGCTTTAGTACCGCCAGAAATAGTTAAAGTTATTATTGCTGTATCTGCTGCATCCATTTCTTTGAATGATGAGGCAGTAAACATTGTAGCGTTTGAGAAAAGTCCGCTAGGATTAAGTCTTATAACCTGATCATTAGACCAATTAGAAGTTGATAGTTTAACAATATAATCAGTATGATTTGCATCAATATCTAAGCAAGCTACAGTGGTACTTAATTGGTATCTTCCAGTTACAGGCGCTGTAAAAATTCCTGTTGCCACATCAAAATCTGCATTTTGATCATATAGCTCCGTATTAAAAATGATTGTATAAGTAGATCCATCACCTGTTACTGAAGATTTCTGTGAGGACAAATATGCTCTAAAAGCAGGTTGTGCCGGCGCTGTTACCTCATTAGCCGTAGTCGGAACTATGTAGGTGTTTGAACTATTTCTTGTTACCATTTTATTTCCTTTATTTTAAACAATCGTGATGTTCCCAAAACTTGTATAAGCTTGCCAACCATCATCTGTTGCAATACATACGAATTCTATGCTGTCTCCTAGCTTTGTTGCTTCTAGATAACCGCCTGCTCCAACTGTTGTAGTTGCTATTCCGTAATTAATATACCCAGCTGCATTTTGAGAGATTCGAAAACCAACTGCTGTATTTATGTTAGTTATGGCAAAACTATCTCCTACTGTAGCTGTTGCTGGTAACGTCATAGTTAGCAAGCCTGCCTTGTTAGCTATATATCCATTTCCTGCAACAATAGAGGCATTAGCTGTGGTAAGTGTCCATGTAAGACCGCCACCACCTGCTGCTAAGTCAATTGTTCCAGCTCCTACAGTAATTGTTACTGAAGCATCTGCTGAAGCGAGGACTGCTACTGCTGGTGCGGCTCCGGTTGATCCAATTATGAGCTGTCCATTTGTAGCTGCTGCCAGAGAAGTTAAGCTTCCACCAGCGTTTCCTACTTGAACTGTTTTATCTGTTGTGCCTGTAAGATTTCCAGTTATTGTTCCTGCACCCTCACTAAATGTAATGTTATTCCCATCTGTGAGTGTTCCAAGTACAGGATCATTTCCGGTTGATCCAATTATGAGCTGTCCGTTGGTTGGCTGTGCTGTAGCTGTAATGACTCCTGCTCCAGAACCTAGAAGAACGCCTCCATCAGTAAAAGTAGCAGCTCCAGATCCTCCGCCTGGTACTGTTAAAACTGAAAATGTTAAAGCTCCTGCTCCGTCTGTTACTAGAGGTAAAGATGCTCCACCATCAGCAACTGGGAAGGTGAAAGCTTCACTAAAAGTTATTGCTCCAGTCGCTGCTGCAATTTCTAAAGATGAGGTTCCTATTGACGGATTAACGTTTGGACCTATTTTGAAAGCAT
>Ga0207997_1000951_pt1 | contig 14920 bp, 15 predicted proteins | sample AntAceMetag02UKN_FD_184777 | JGI IMG/M metagenome (GOLD analysis project Ga0207997, IMG submission 184777) | Saline lake microbial communities from Ace Lake, Antarctica - Antarctic Ace Lake Metagenome 02UKN (SPAdes) (version 2) | ecosystem: Environmental > Aquatic > Non-marine Saline and...
AAGGAGTCCCTCAGGCCACTTTGACCTTTGTTGGTGGAGGAACAGTAACGGAGATAGTCACTGATCCAGTATAATTTAATATTTTTAAAGAAAGAGAGAAAAGTAATGAGTAAAGAATTTAAAGATTGTTTCAGTCAAACTGATAGTGTCAAGATAGGTGAAAAAACCTATATAACAGGTAAAATAACTATAAATGATATTGTTCTGTTTCAGAAGTGGTGTGAGGATGAAGCTCGTAAAGAGTTAATTACATTGTCCGATCTGATAGGTGTAAAACCTACTTTGAAAGAGTTAAGATCACTAGTTATTGAACCTGAAATCTACGATCAAAAATCCGCAAGTTTAGAAGGTATTATAGTCCTATTCCTGTCTGTCCTCAAAAGACTCAACAAAAATGTTGATGAGGATTATATCAAAAATCATATATCAGTGAATGATATTGAAAAAATATCTAATTTAATTAGTGAAGATATTGAGATGGAGGACAAAAAAGAACCTGAAAATTTTCTTCCGAAAAAGAAAAACTCCAAGCAGAGTTCAGAAAAAAGCAAGGAATCAAACAAAAAAGTTTAGGACTTGATACTCTGATTTGTATGGTGCAATCTTTGTATCATTTATCTGATGAGCAGATAAGAAATTTAACTCTTAAAGAGTTTAATATTAAATGTGAAAATTTAGTAGAAGTAGTAAAGTTATATAATCCTCAAATGGGAGGTGAAGAACAAAAAAGAAACCCAGAACCGACAGTAGAGTCGTTTGGGAATTTAGTTAAAAAGGTGTAACATGGCTGAGTCAGCTGGTGTATTAAATATTGGTACAAAGGTAGATTTTACTGGTCTGCAAAAACAACTCAAAAAAGTTAAAGCATCAACCTCAAGAATCTCAAAAGGCATTGATGCAAATATGAAGAGAACTTTTGAAGGACTTGTTAGACACGCTAGGACTGCTGCTATTGGAGTTGGAGTAGCATTTGGTGCTGTTACAGTCTCTGCTATCAAAGCGGCTTCAAACGCAGAAGAGGTGCAAGGAAAATTTGATGTAGTATTTAGAGGTATAGCAAATGATGCAGAAAATTTCTCCAAAAAATTAGCAGGATCCGTAGGTAGATCTAACACAGAAATAAAAGATATGATGGCGGGTCTGCAAGACTTATTCGTTCCATTTGGATTTACTCGTAAGGCAGCACTTGAATTAGATAAAACATTAGTCGAACTAGCTATAGATGTTGCTTCTTTCAATAACAAAGTTGATGCAGATGTCATTAGAGATTTTAGAGCTGCTCTAACAGGCAGCAATGAAACAGTTCAGAAGTATGGAGTCATTATTAATGACAATACTTTGAAGCAAGAAGCACTGAGTCAAGGTATTACTAAGAGCATTAAAAACCTAACTCTACAAGAAAAGGCACTTCTTAAAGTTTCTCTTATCCAAAAAGGTTCTACTGACGCGCAAGGTGATGCAATTAGAACTGCTGGTTCTTTTGCAAACCAAATGAAGAGATTACGTAGTCAGATACTAAATATAAAAGAAGCAATTGGTGGTGAGATGTTACCTGTCTTTACTGACATGGCAAAAAAAATGGATAAGTTCGTAGAAGATAATCCTAAAAAGGTTAAAGAATGGGCTAAAGCATTTGCTGACGGTGTTAAAGATATGGTAGAAAAAGGACAAGAACTCTTTGATAAAATAGGTGGATTAGAAGGTGTTTTTAAGGCACTAAAAATAACAATGATTGCTGTAATTGGAGTTTTAACTACACAATTTATAGTCGGTGTCATATCATCTATAAAGTCTATTGTAGGACTTGTCGTTGCAATAGGTTCTGCGATTGCAGGATGGACAGCAGAAACAAAGGCTATAATTTTGAACACCAGTGCATTAAAAGTAAACCAATTAACACGTAATAAGATAATGGCAGGACAGATATCGGCAGCAGGAGGTAAAGTTGCTAAAAATGTACCTGGTACAACAACAAAGATGTTTATGTTTGGTGCTGTTATCGGTAAAATTGGTTTAGCCTTAAAAGCCGCTCTTGTAGCAGCTCTTAAGTTTGGAGCATGGTTGATAACATTACCAGTTTTATTAGCGACAGTTGTTGTGGTGGCTCTTGCATTCTTGACTAAGAAAACTCGCGAATATTCTGATAAAATAAATGAGATATTTAACGAGACATCTATGACTCAAAAAGATATAAGCGAAAGAGTTGCAGCAAAAGGAAAAGGAGTAGTATTTGATAAAAGAGTAACTGATGTAAAAAGTTCTGAAAGATTTGCAGCAACAAAACAATTACAACATACATTTGCGAGAAAGTCAGTTCAAATAAGAAGAGAAAATAGTGATCCTGAAAAAATAAATAAAATGTTGATAGCTCTTGAAGAAGAAAAAGAAATTGCAAAGGCAGCATTGCACAAAAAATTTGGTGTAGGAAAATTTGAGTCAAAAAAAATCAAAGAAATAAGAAAGAAATTTGCTGAGGAAGAAAAAGCAATAAGAAATAATATTGAAACATCTGATAAGCAAAAAACACAACAAATACTAGATGTTCATAAAAGAAGAAAAATGAATATTGATAACTATCGAAAAATATCAGGAGAAAATTTTACAGACCAGACTAAAAAACAATTTGAAGTAGCATTAGCAGCAAGCAAGGAAGCTCAAGCAAAAGCAAAAGAAGTATGGGAAGAAAGAAAGAAGCAATATATGATTCAACAAAAAGAAATTAAAAAACTAAATCAACTAGAAACTATTAACCTTGGCCTAAAAAAGCAAGAAGCAAAACTTTCTATAGGTCAAGCACTAATGGGTGCTGCTCGGTCTGAAAGTTCAAGAATATTTAGTGGAGTGTCAGGAGGAGGTAAGGTTGCAATCACAGGCCAAGAACTTTTTGGAAAGAATAATAGAAGTGTTGGCAAGGATGCAACGTACATCGGAGCAAAAGTAGATGCGTTAAGAAAGGCAATTGAGAAACAAGAAAAAGAAAGAGATAAGAAAGAAAGTATTGATACTGGAGCTGGTCAAACAGTCACATCAGTCCCATCATTATAAGGAAAAATTATGTCAATTAGAATTTTAACAGATAGTCATATACCGCATATTACAGCTAGTAATATTTCTGTACCAACTTCGTATCTAATGACTATAAATGATTTTTATAACGGCTATGGTGTGGCTCTAAATGCAGATGGGACTACGTATAATTCCAATTTTATTCTTCCACAAATTGGAACAAAATATATTCAATTCTATTTTTTAAATAATTTAACTGATACTTTTTGGTCCGATGTAGTTTTAACTGACATAACGGGGAATAAAACTACTGCACAAAGCCCAGGTGATAATGATACAAGTTCCTGGGATTTGGATAAAATGGTTGAAATTATATATACATGGAGCAATAGTGGGAAGAAAGATATTGTTACTCCAGGTGATCCTTCATCGATGAAGTTCGAACTAACAACTAATACTCAAATAGAAACAACTGATCTTGTCGTTGATGCTGTCGTTGATCCAGGAAAACAGTATCTCGCTTCTGATTTATATTTTTCCGAAAAAAATCCTACCATTTATATTTATGGGAATGAAGGAGAAGAACCTGTTGACAAAGGCCCGTACGAAGATGCGACTGATGCAGAAAAAAGATATCATCGCGAGAATAATGACTCGCCACCGCACGAGGTGTATGCCACAAACACTATTTTAACAGTAACAGCATATTCTAAGAAAAATTATACTTGGTTACTAACAGATAATTTGAACAAAATAAACTCTAAAGACTTTCTCGCTAATCCATATACTACCAGAGAATCAAGATTAATAGCAAAAGGTAGACTGCAAACAGCAGATTATACAGATATCGCAACTCAAGATGACAGCTACAAGTGGCTTTTCCATGATTTTTTAAAAACAGAGAGTGGGATTGATATGTATAAATATACTTTCACGTTCTTATACAATCCTGATACTTGGCGTGATTTTTATGGTGCACTTGTAACTGAATATGAAGAAATTGATTTTACTGTTATGTTAAATAATTTATTTAATATTGGGGTTTAAAAAATAATGAGTAAACCTATTAAAAAAATAAATTTATCAGTGAATCATGGCACAGGTAAAGTGGTTACTATCGATGATACTGCTAACATCTTGATAGATGTTGGGAAAAATCTAAATACTAATCCTATTAGTATTTATAAAATAGTGCAATCGATTACACGCGGAGATACAACTACTTCCGCTATTACTACTTATACTGGTAAAATCTATTCTGCATCAGAAACTGTTTATGATACATGGGCAGAAGGTGTAAGTTATGCTGCTGACAAAGTAGTAACATTTGAATTAATTGTAAAAGTAGGAGAAGTGATTCCAGCTGGAGCAACTCTGCCAATAGGAGGCGATGACAGAATAGTTTCTAAAAAAAACTACAAAGCATTAGTAGCTAATTCTAGCTCAGAATTTAATGCTCCAAACTTAGATAGTTCAGTTTGGGAAGACACTGGTGATGATTTTGATTTAGATGTTCTGGCAAGAGAATCTGACAGTACTGCTCTAATAGCATTAGGAGACTTAACTAATTATTCACCGTGGTTTGAAGTAGATGAACTAGTTCCAGTAATAAAAATAAGCGGTGATAAATATATTTTACAGACAGTGACTGCTTGCGGTAGTGATGACAATTCATCGATAAGACATAATGAAATAGGCCAAAGAATAATGGCAGTTTTTAAATAATAGGAGAAAAAAATAATGGCATCTTTATATTGGCAAGGTAATAATGGAAATACTTCTTCAGATCAAGCTAACATGGGTGACTGGTCGTATGATAACGCAGGTGGTGGTGCCCTTTCAAATTGGCGTATACACTCAACAGGAGCAGCATCTGCTGTACCAGCAGCAGGAGATACAGTTTATATAGATACTAGGGCCTACTATAGCACTAGCACTCTGAGATATGCTGATATAACAGCAGGACTAGTATCTGGGGTAAGTCTAAATGCTCTTTATATCTCTTCAGGTTATAGTGGAAATATCGGAACTGCTAGCCAATATTTAGAGGTAGATGTTGCAAATGCGGCCCCAAAAGAAATGATAATTGAAGGTTCAGGAATTATAAGAATTTGTAATACTGCTACATATGATTTATGTATAGTCCAATTGGCAACAGGTGGAATTCTATATATGGGTTGTGATAATCTAGGAGAAAGAGTAACAACTTTTATTGCAAAAACAGGAACTATTTACTTGGGAGATTATGAAAGCGATGTTACGACTGTTGGGTTTGTCGCTGGGACCTTGCAGAACACAGGTGCTACAATTACAGGTGATGCCGATTGCACTCCAAGCGCAGGCTTAGACACGATCGTAAATCAAACTGGAGGAACAACAAACTGGAATGCTAAGCTAAATAATCCAGAAATAAATGGAGGAACATTTAACTGGGGGACACTGACAACTAGTCCTGGTTCTAATGCTTATGTTCTAACAGGCATTTTGACTTTAAGAGGATCTGGGGTATTCAACTGGACACCTCTTGATGGTGTTAAGTCAGTTATACCACAATTCGAAATGTATGGTCCTACTTGCATTTTAGACACTAATCTGACGCTCAACGAAGGTGGAGTAAGAGAAATAGGAACGGCAGCAGAGGTTTCTAAAATATGGGCTGGAGAGGCAAGATTCAACAACCCATATGGAACTATTCAGTTTGCAGGAACCGCAAAAATCTCTGTGAAGTCAGATGGATCTATCCTGATCCCTCAAAGTGCATCGGTGACATTCTAACATTAAAAGGAGAGATAATGGGAGAATATTTTGATAAAAATGAACATTTTGAATTTGAAAAGGCAGATTGGCCTGCAACAAAAAATAAAGAAATAACTTCTGCGTATTTTGAAGATATACGAAAACATATGTATCTTATAGAAAATCCTGACGCTGGGCATTACACAGATTATTCGCAAACAAAAAATACTCAACCAGTCACTAGTTATGATCCAGGCGATCAAACACGAGTCGCTATAAACTATGGAACTACACTAATATGGGGTGGTTATAAGTGGTATTGCATAGCCGCCGATAAGGACTCAGAAGTTACTGATCAATTGTGGGGAATGTGGAATGTAAACGCAGTTGATCGCTGGGAGTCTCATAAACCTCCTTTTGATGAGCCTGAAGGTATAAACCCAAATGTTGATGAGTGGGTCCTATTCAATGAGTTTTGGGTTTTAGCCCCGAATCAAAACTTTTACACTGACTGGAATACCCATTCTCCCACTCATATATGTGCACAAAGCAGATGGGGAGAAGTCCCAGATCTTTACGAATTTCTTTATAATTCTCCCGCGAAAGAACATTTACCTCACCAAACTGATCCACTATTAAATCATGATGGAGATGGTGGAAATGTAAATAAATTTGGGACAAAAGATGTTGAAAGAATAATTGATAAAAAAATAGAGTTTAAAAAAGAATATGTAGAAATCATAAAAAATATGGGACCAGAATATGTCGCAGAATATAATTCTATAAATGGGACATATGTTAATACCCAGTATGCGAAACACGTGGGCCAATTTGGAAAAAATAACTTAGATCCTAGTCCCCAGTTAGATAATCCTGATGAACAGATAATGTTTGAACCCAAAATAAGTGCAGCAGTAATGAACCAGCTAGAATTTATTATTAACAAAAATGGTTCTACTATTTTTCGTCCACCAGATGAAGATTATAAAACTAATTTAGTAGCATATCAACAGTTAAATGACCAAAGAGATTTGTCAACATTGACTTTAGGTTCAGGCACTTATTATACTGGCACTAGGTATAAATATCTTGGTGGAGTGAAACTTTGCATAAAAACTATAAACAGTCCAGCAGACTTAGCAAATTTTTTAGAAGATACAATCCACTGGCATATAGGCAGATATGAGGGACATAATCCTTATGTTCCTATAACTGAGATATGGTGGGAAACAAATGGGTCAGGCTGGGAAACTATGCTAAAAATTATAGGTAGTTATGACTGGTGGTATGATGAAGATTTTCCCACAACTTCTCAAACATTTCTTTCGGATATAAAAGATTTACGAGAACAAGAACATAACGAGGGCATTGTCCCAACTGCTTATCCAGACTTTAACAGCGATGAGATTGATAAACTGTATCCTCCTCCAATAGGGACTTGGAGAAGATGTTCAAAATACTCTTTTGGCCGTATAGATGGTCGAGAAACTGTTGACTATGATGATACTTCAGCAGAAAAAATGGCAGATACAAGAACAAGAATGCGACCATATAAAACTGAAGAAATTGCTGGAGTTCAAGTAGAGATTAAACCAATAGGACAAGATTGGATACAAAAAAGTTATAGCTCTTATCACTACTGGGAAACCAGTCCACAAACACCTGCAACCATTATTGCTGATACTTATCCTAGGCAGTGGCAAGGAATTTTCGTTGATACACTACCAGACTTTACTATTAGTGAAGAAGACCTCGAAGAATTAAAACAAAGACATGATCCATCACAAATTGTTAGTGTAGTTGAGTATGAACTCTACGCTAAAATGCTTGATGACTTACGAGAAATTTGTTTGCTGACAAATATCCGAGGGCTAGAATTTACTCCTCTTTCTCGCAAATATTTAAAAGCAGATTTAAGATATGATAGTAAAGGTAAAACTTGGGATAGTCTGACTGATGCAGGACAAGAAATTCAAAGTTATTTTAATATAGTAATTCCAGAGGATCCAGATGACTGGGATGCTCTTGACTTTACAACTGATGACCGAGGCTTTCTTTACACTCTCGGGGCGTCTATGAAATTTGGGCAGGATATTCATTTTTCTTACAATGCTTTTCTTAGCAAATGGTACCCAACTGGAACTTCCGAGCCAGAAGGTTCTAGTATTTTTAAGGCTGCTTTTAAAATTGCAGATAAAGACAAAAATCCTACTATTATAGCTGAGTTCGTTATCTTTGTTTTTACATTCGTCCTCAAAGTATATGACGACAAAAATTATTATGATATGAATTTTGATTTACCAGTAGGACAAATGACCTTAAATAAATATGCAAATAAAATTCCTGTCATGATCCCCATAACTAGTTTCGATGATTGGTTCGTTTTAGAAGGCGATCCAGTTTTTAAATATGGAACTGTCCCCACTGATACTATGGAAGTAAACGTTATAGACGGATCAATCGTAGATGCTATTTCAGGTACTAATATCTATGGGAGCATATATGATTGGGACTTACTACCTGATACAACTTTCGGAGAAGTAAATATTAAAGGTTTAAAACAACAGAAATAATTTAGCGGAAAAGAGAAAATATGGCAATAACTAGTTACATAGCACAAAATATAAAAATTGAAATTTTTATAACTGAAGAACAAATTGAATCAACAGATACTGTTTCTATCTATGAGACCACTGTGGAGCCATCAGCAGGTGTTCTCATAGCTAAGAACATAACGGCAGTTCCTACTACGATTGATCCTAGTGCAACTGATGCTTACTCTTTTACCCATGCAAAAAGAGTTTTTGCTCCAGGAACATACTCTTTTTACTATACAATTTCTGATGAATATGGGAATGAAAGTGAAGCAGTTTCTAGTTTTTCGATTGATGTAGATCTTGTCCCTAGGGAACCTTCTTCCCTAACCTTCAGTAATTTAGATTTTACTGGTATTAATCCTTTTAGTCTAGATACTGATACTGCTCTTTGGTATAAAATGAATGATAACGAAGTTGCTAGTAATACAGTGATAGATGCTACAGGATCGAACGATGGAACATATACAAATGTTGTAGGGACTAGTAGCGTATCTGTTGACGGTAAAATCAACAAAGCATTATCTTTTGTCGTTGAAGATGATAATATAGCAACAAGTCATAATTTTCAAACTGTTTTTCAAAATAGTTTTTCTATTAATGCCTGGATAAAAATGGATGATGGTCAACCAACTGTTATAAATACCATTTGTGGTTATACTTCTGCTGATGACCTACAATTTTATGTCGAGGGTACTAGTTTAAAATTTTATTTAGGCGCAGTAAATTGGGCTCAAACTTCTGGACTTGTAAGCGGTCAAACTCCTTGGCATATGGTTACTGCTGTTGTGACTGAAACAGATACAAACAATGCAAATATTGAGTTTTTTGTTGACAGTATATCAGTAGGCGATGAAACTAAGGCCTATGACTTAGATGGTATTACTGGTGCCAATTTACTTATTGGCTCACTAGATTCTACCATTGAAGTTTTTTATGGTGACATGGACGACTTTCGTATTTTTGATAAGAAAATAAGTCAAGAAGAAATAGATTTTCTTTATAATGGAGGAGATGGAACTGAAGACAATACTTACAGCGACTACCAAACTATTTATCACTATGATGATAATAATCCAAGTTTAATTGTTAATGATGGAGATTTCTATATCGGAGCGACTGTGATCAATTTAAACTCACCAGGTAATGGCGATTTTGAGTATTTTAGAACACTATCTTCCGTTCTAGAGTCAAGCGATAGTGATATTTTACCTATTTCAGTAGTCTCATCTGTTGCTTTAGAAACTCCTTTGACTGACCCAGAAAATCTTAACTTAACAAATGCGGCAGATGGCAAATTCTATCTTGATTTTAATTACAACACTACTAGCGATGATCCTGTTGATATTTTCAGAGTTTATTATGACACTACTATTAATCCTTCAACTGAGATAGTCAATCCTTCCTTTTTACCAGGGCCTGGTCCTGATTGGGTTTTGGATGGGACTATCAATTACTCTGGATCGAGCAAATACAGGTATACTACTACTGCGCAGCCTGATGGTGCAGTAGTAGCATATAAAGTTGTTCCTTTTGCGACAGGAGGATTAGAGCGTGACAATGATAACTACGAAGAAGGGACAGCAGATGCAACTGCTCCTGTCGTCGCTACAGATTTAATAATAACAGAATTAATCTAAAATTTTTACCTTTTTTAAGGTAAACTTTTCTCTCCTTTGGCAGGCTAGTCACTTTGTGACTAGTCTGTTTTTTGACATACATGTCAATTACACACATATTACTATTAAGCAATCTGAGCCATTCTGGGACGTTAAACTATCAGATGGTATAATTATACCTAATTTCTATTTTAACGGCTTAGAATCCTCACTCTTTGTAGTATTTTCTTTATTTTTTCTTTTTTTAATAGATTTCGTGTAAGATGGATCTATTATTTTTTTCTGTAAGTGTCTAAAAATTTGCTTTGCTTTTAGGATCCGCGATTCCATTGTTTTCACTCCAATTTTATATTTTTCTGCCATTTCTTTTTCGGTCATTTTTAGTACATTTTGTTCATACCATATCTCATACAAATCAAATTTTTTGCTGAATTCTTTAAAACCTTTTTTTAATATTTTCATATAATAGTCTGCTTCGTCCTTAGTTTCTATATTTTCAGATAAAGATTTTGATTCTATAGTTTCTATAAGTTCAAAGTACTCAGTCAAAGGTTGTGAAAGTGAAACGTTCGCAATCCTATTTTTATTTTTTTTAAACTCATTAAGTAGAGAGTACCACACAATCCTTTTTATATGTTTTTCAATATCAAACCATTCTTCATATTTTTGTGTTCTTATCGCTATGACTAGGCCATCATAACCTACTGCGTATAGACTACCAGGATCGCTTTCGCGATGGGAAGATTTAAATTTCCAAAAATAATTATCGCACACTTCCTTCATCCAGTTTATTTGCTCGGTTGTAGGATTTATTCTTCGATTTAATAGCTGTTTTTTAAAATCTTTTCTAGTGTCTTTTTTGAACTTATAGTATATTCTGTCATACTCTTTCTTTTTCTTTTTGTTTTTTTTTCTTTTTCTTTGCTCAGTGATTTTTATAATATTTTTCAAGTAATAGTCATGTTTTTTTGCAGGATTTTTAGCGTAATTATCTTTTGCATATTGCTTTTTTTTCTCAACATTTTCTTTGTATCTTTTTTTGTCATATTCTCTCTTTTTTTCTTTTTTTGTCATAATTTTAAATCGTAAAAAAAGCCAGTCCCCTTGTGGAGACTGGCCTAAAAGAATCCTAAAAATGGCTTAAAAGGATATATTTTTTTACTCCTCCAAACTTTTCTCGTGCTCTCTCTTTTTTCGTTGTTGCTCTAGTTGTAAATTATTGTCTTGTATCATTTGTGCTGTTTTTTTTCTTGCTTCTTCAAGTATCTTTTTTTTTGAAAAATTAAACATTATTCTTCTCCATTTTAAATTCTTATTAACACTCTACTAAACTAAAAAACTCAACGTCTGGGAAAATTAGACTACTTCAAATCCCCATACTCTACATTTGTCATCTTCTCTACTTAGATTAACTCCCCAGTCTTCAACAAGAACTTTAACTTTAGTATTTCCTTTAGGTAAAATACCTAGTCCAAAACTACTTTCTATTTCTTCCCTCATATCTAAGTGCCAGTCTTTATAATAACTATTTCTTTTATAAGAAATAGTTCTATTAAACATACCTCTACCAAACTCATCATGTTCTCTAAAAGCATAAAAACACTTGTTTTTATAATCAAATTCTAGATTATACTTTTTACAATAGCTTTTAACTTCTTTTAGTTTTTGTGAGTAAGAAATTTTTCTGTTAACTTTATTATATAACTTTTTATTTACTTCATCTTTAAATTCTCTAATAAATTCTAAAGATAGTTTTTGAGAATAAGAGATATAAGTCCAATTTATTTTATCTTTAAATTCTCTAATAAACTCTTCAGATAGTTTTTGGGATTTAGAGATATAAGACCAACTTACTTTATCTTTAAATTCTCTGATAAACTCTAAAGATAGTTTTTGGTATTCAGAGATACTAGGCCAAAAAACTTCATCTTTAAATTCTCTAATAAATTTTTTAGATAGTTCTTGGTATTCAGAGATACAAGACCAATTTACTTTATCTTTAAATTCTCTTATAAACTCTAAAGAAAGTTTTTGGTATATAGAGATACAAGACCAATTTACTTTATCTTTAAATTCTCTTATAAACTCTAAAGAAAGTTTTTGGTATATAGAGATACAAGACCAATCTACTTCATCTTTAAATTCTCTTATAAACTCTAAAGATAGTTTTTGGGATATAGAGACACTATACCAAATTACTTTATCTTTAAATTCTTCTATAGAGCAATCATAGCCTAGTTTTTCTATTTCTTTTTCTATTTCTTTTTTTACTGTATTAGTCATTATTTTTCTCCTCCTTCGAAAGAAATATATCTGTTATCTTCTTGTTGTTCTTGTTGATAAGGCTTCCAAACTCTTCTTATCATTTTTCTGATTATTTGATTATGTAGCTCTTCTTGTTTTTCTGCTTCGTAAGTCTCTTGTCTTTCTCTTTTATTTGCCATTTTCTTTTTCCTTTAATTAAAAAATCTATTATCTATATTAAAACGATGCGTTTCGCATACCTCTTTTTTTTATTTTTTATTTTTTATTTTTTGTTGTTCAAATTTAGTTTTTTCTGGGCAAAAAACACTTATATATTTGTTATCAGTTTCTATTTGAATCAGTCCCATTTTTTCAAGATTAAGGAGCGTAGATTCTAGCGAGATATAGTCATAATCCTTTAAAATATATTTTGTGATTGTGTATGTCGTCACACTTTTGATTTTTTTCTCAGTCATATAAGAGACTAGGAGCAGATAGTCCTTATAGTCTCTTAAACTTAGCCTGTTAGCTTGTGGGCCTATAATTTTAGAGTTAGGTAGTATCTTGTTCAGAATCTCAATAACAGCTAACAATCGATCCTGGAGGCACTCGTTGTGTGCCTTAAGACCTCTAATTTCTTTTTGTAACGCTAAAAGTTTTGTTTTCATAATTTTTTCTCCTTTCTTATATATTAAAAATACTTTGTTTTAATACCTTTATTTTTTTTTAATTATTTATTTTTCCCATTTTATATCTTGGAATTTTACTATTTTTGACTTTTTATGTTTTTGAAAGATTATAGGATCCCACGAGCAGTCAGAATGCCCTACTACTTGTCCATATTTATTATATTCACTAAAGCTGTGAAGAATTCCAGCTTTAGTTACTAAATTTGCTCTCACTGTTTTGTCAGTAAAAATTTCACAAATTACTGACAAATTTTTAAACATTTTTTCTATTGATTTTTCTGATTCACTCATAATTCTTACTCCTTTTTTTATTTTTTTTATTAAATATAAAATTCTTTCTATTACTTTGCCATTCTTTTAGTCGTCTTTTTCTTTCGATCCTTCTAACGTGAGAATTAGTTTCATCGATTACTTGTTGTTTAATTTCTTCGATTAGTACTTTAACAGTTTTTTTAGGAATGCCATTGTCAGAAAGTTGTCGTCCTTCTAAAAAATTCTTTGTCATTTCTCCTATGTCAATTGGTTCGTTCATTTTATTTCTCCTATGTCAATTTAAATCTCTTATTGTTTAATGTGCCAAAACCTTCTGCCTCTAATGACTGGAACATTTTAATTGCTTCATCTTTATCTTTAACCCATTTCATATTAGTAGCATCAGAAGGACGACAGTAATTTCTATCATTTTTACTACCGAACCATCTTATAATAGCATCTTTAATATCATTCTGCTTAATCTTTACACCATAAGATGATTTATCAACACTCTCCCTTACGTATATCTCATATAATTTCAACCAATGATTGATAAAGTAATTCACCAAGGATATAGTTTTATCAACCGTTTCTGGGCTTACTGTTTCGATGTCGGAACCATCATAAGATTGATTGATAAGATGAATTAGTAATAATAATTTAAAAGCATGATGTGCCATCCTACCAATAAAACTACAAAATAAACTACCATTCTTCTCATTGTTAGAATATGTATTCAGTGTTTTAATGTATTCTTTAAAATTTCCCCAAGCACTGTTGTCCCCCCAATTATTCTCACACATAACAATTATCTTATGGTCAAAGGTATAACTACCTTCAACTTTTCTTTCAATTATTTCTTTATATTTATTCTTAAGGGCATCTCTATGCTTATCATCTATACCAGTGTCGTGATCTGGTGGGTTCTCTATTTTTTTCGGGTAAAAAAGTAAAAATCTAAAAGTAAAGCCGATCCTCAATAGCGTCTTTTGGAATATTGTATCTGCTAATATAGAGTCATCCTGGACAGTCGAGTAGAATGTCATACAATGCCTACGAACTTCACCACCTTTCGAAACTCTTTTTACCTTAATCGGTTCGTCAATATCATAATCCCAAAATTGCTGCCAAGTCAGTAAATCTCCAACACCAGTGCTATTAGCAGAATACTTGGCACACGACAACATCCACGGAAAGAATTCCTTAGGTGAGCATACTATACCTTTGTAGTTATCATTAACAGTACTCCTTACAGCCTCAATAGTGCCTTCGTCAAAACATAATTCTCTTAATATAGGTTTAGATCTTAACGTTGGCATATCGTTAGAACGATCTTTTTTCCACTCTTTCATATCACAATCATATTCAATCTTTTCAATATTCCATTCTGCTATATCTGTTTGCCATATATCATAATATTCTTTTTCAATTTCTTTAAAAGGTGTGTCGATACCATCCTCCATTCCAAGAGTCTTACCAGAACTTGGAGCCCCTGCTCCAACTGACCACTCTCTCGAGTTATTTAGAAAACCCAGTGCCTGTATTTTATATTTGTTACCAAACACAGTGGAAAATCCAATCACTAATGCCATAGCCGTGTAGTCAATACGTGTTTGGCTCCTTAATCCACTCTGACGAATAAATGGATGTAGTTTCTTCGGGAAAACCTCTATCGGGAACTCTCTGCAATCCATCACTTTAAGTTTAAGATTATTAATTGTTTTGTTACTATTAACACCATCTGGTTTAGCAGTTATTAGTGTACCCCAATTGATGTCGG
>Ga0207997_1000952_pt1 | contig 14919 bp, 12 predicted proteins | sample AntAceMetag02UKN_FD_184777 | JGI IMG/M metagenome (GOLD analysis project Ga0207997, IMG submission 184777) | Saline lake microbial communities from Ace Lake, Antarctica - Antarctic Ace Lake Metagenome 02UKN (SPAdes) (version 2) | ecosystem: Environmental > Aquatic > Non-marine Saline and...
CTACTGGATCTAAGTTGACAGCATCGGTATCGCCCATATTAGTGTTAGTAATACTGGCGGTTTTGGTTTCCCCAGCTGTATTGAACTCGGCTATTGCAATTGTAGCAGCCATTTTTTTATCTTAATTAACTTTTCTAATTTAAATTGTCTGACCTTTATATACAATTTAATTCTCTAAGGCAATTATAAAAAAACTGCCTTCCATCGGCAGTTAACAAGTTGCTATAAACTTAGCGCATAGGTAACTACCCATGAGTGTTCGTAGCGACTTGTAATAAATACAAGCAGTAATGTTATTCAATTTTCTTACTCTTTTATAATATTCTTTAAATAAAACATTGTCAAGACTTTTCCACTAACTATCAAAATTAGGCAATGTAAAAAATCTCTCTCTGGCTTTTCTTAACTTCTTAGAATAATCTGGATCCTTATGAATTAAATGTCCATGTGGGTAGACTGGAAATTCCTGACCCAAACATTTATCTCCAACCCAGAGTTTGTAATGTGTCTTTCTATATTCTATTCCAGGTTCATGTTTAAACATTCTGAAGAACTCATGCCACCCATCACTCATCTTCATTTTCATTCTGTAATTCCCGAAGGGTGGAATCAATTCTCCAGTAAATATCTCGTGACCATCTAGTTGGATATAAATATCTCCAGGTTTACCTACAAGATATTTATTCCTTTTATAAATTTCGCTTGGCCAAGCTTTCGGAAAGGTTATTAATATATCAGAGTATTTGTTTGCTATTGCTAAAGTCCCGTCTGTAGATTGAAAGTTCTTTGGATTATGCGGGAACTTCTTGTATGCGCCATCTACCACAACGATTGTATCTACTTTATTCTTAATAGATAAAATAGATTCTTCTAGATATTGAGCTTCATTAAAAACTGAATAAACAGCAATTAGTTTCATCTTCTTTTTCCTCTTCTTATTATTTCTTTACGAAACTGACCAGACTTTATAACTGCTTCTAATTTAGAAAGAGGTATTTTATTTACAGTGCAATTTCCATACTTATCCATTCTGAATTCAAAGACAAGCTTTGCCTCATAATCTATTCCTGCTATTATCTTAGCCTGTAAGCTAACCAATCCTTCCCTTATTACTTTATTACCTTCAACTAAAATAGGTGTTGTAGCTTCATTAAAAAAATAATAACTATCAAAATTTTTGATAGCCAATTTAGGAGAGAATGGCTCAGCCAAACTCCCGTCTGCTTTTTTAAATCTAACAGGGAAAGGAAAAACTAATTGAAGAGAAGTTATCTTAACATCTTTTGGAATATCATCCCAAGAAAGGCCTCTCTTCTGTCCCTTAACCTTAGGATCATCTATTAATTTATTTTCGGTGAAAGTTTCACCTTTAGAAGTTCTTATTATAAACATAATTTTAGATATAGGACTTTCATTGGTAGTCCCACGCTCCGTACAAGGTTCGGTTTAACGGGATAATATAAGCGTAGGTCCTAAATCTTATTCCTCTATTGAGGAGATCTTAGCTTTGAGAAACTCTATTCTGCGATCTTCGGATTCTGTCCTATCATTCTTTGCCAAATATTTTTCTAACTCTCTTTCGTAAGCTGGCAGATTAATCTTTTCTTGACATTCTCCACAGACGAAAGTTGAATAATCTCCTGAGACCTTTTCAACTTCAATCTCTTGACCACATTTCGTACAATTTATTATTGGCATGTTTAGACAGTAACCCAGAGCTCACTTGCTGTGACTAATCCTGAAGAAGGTAAGGTCAACTTATATGTTCCGATAACTGTTCCTGAATTGCAGAACCTTACACCATGTGTGCCGGGAGTGAACTCAGTCCAAACTGGAGTGGTTTCAGTTCCCCCATCATTATAAGTGAAGGTTAAGCTAGGAGCAGATCCGGTATAAGTATATCTTATCTGAATCAAAGCTGCCATTTCTGTAGTACTCGGTACTGTAGCATCGTAACCTACGATTAAGGAAAGATTAAAAACTGTGTCTTCGCCAGCACCTGGAGTGTTGGTACAAGTAACATAGTTAGTAGTTCCCAATAAAAGGTTAGGATTGTCAGAACCTACGGATGGAGCGGCGGGATGCCAGCTAGCACCTGGTTTATTCGCGGCACTTGAAATGCCACCTGACCAAGCTGCTAATTCTGGATAATCGGAATTCTCAGTAGTTCCTGTGAAAATCTCTAATGCAGTTGTTGCGCCTGCAGCGTCTCGAGCAGGAAAAGTCGCAGAGTTGTCCCAAGCTTCAACCTTTGGAGCAGTAGATAACGCAGTAGAAAATTCTACTTTAAAAACCATTGTTGCGTCAATATTACCAGCTCCTACGGCTTTGGATGGAATACTCATGTGTAGTCCTAGATTTATTTAATTATAACTTACTGTCTGTTATATCGACCTATCCCTTATAACAGATTCAAATATCTATCTTTATAATAAAGCTTTTGTAAAGAGATTGTCAAGCATATATAGAATTCAATTCAGCTCTAGTTTTTGGTCCAACACTTCTTCCATTGAGTTTCTTTAACTCTAGGATATCAGCAACCTTATATTTCAATTGAAAATCTAACACTCCTTTAGCTGTAATGTTTCCATAGAAGCCAGTACAGTTAACATTCTGTGGAAAGAATTCTTCATACTTAAGTATTTTTTGAAGCCAAACTATTTCCGGTCCCCTATTCCTGTAAAGCAAATTATTACTAAAGCTATGTTTTGGTTTCTCTGGTTTTAATTCTTTATCTCTCCATGTATTCTCTAAAAATTCAAAATAGTAAAGTCCTATAATTCTGCCTTTCTCAAACCAATCTTGAGTTACAATTCTTCGTCCATCAATTCCAGAATCTATTCCCCAACTATCTTCAATCACCAATGCCTTTTTTCCTTTATACATGGTTGCATTAGTTGCAACCACAGCATGACCGGATGAAGTGTAATCTGATTTAATCAGAGGAACTTTTTTATTCCATTCTCCTGGACCAAATCTGACTCCTAGAACTATTGATTTATGAAGATCTTCAATTATATGAGCAGCAGCATCTATGTTGTTAGGGATCGTAAGATAATTTCCACCTCTCCCAACTAAAGCAATTTGCTCATCAATGGTCTTTCTATCTAAAGAATTATTCATCCAATTTTCATCCTTGTTCATTGAAGGCATTAATTGCTCAATGGTTGCTCCATACTTATGTCCTATCTCCATTGCATTCTTAAAATACATTCCCTTACCAGGAAAGTTAGCGCGCCTAGTATAAATATCTCTTGGTGAATAATGAACAAACTTATTCTCTTCTAAAAAGTTTTCAGTTCCTAATACTTTAGCTACTGCATTACCAACACAAGAAGAAGACCTATCTTGATTAAAGATGGGAAACTTAACCCATTCTGATTCGGGTTTTTCTTTCCAAGTATAAGGCGCAAATTCCATGATCTCACTAGCTTGATAATCATATTCTTTTTCTTCCCTTGGACGTGGATCTGGAATCACACCTATTATACACTTGTCCTTATTTCGTTTTCTTAAAAAGTTAAACATATGTGGACTTGATAGGTTACGACCCTATACACTATTACGACACTTGCAATATCGTGATAGGCTATTTCACTAGAAATAGTAGCAAGCCCAGTACTGCTCCTGTTATACAGAAGCAGTGATTGATTTAAAAACCTTGAGTTGGACCACCTTGACCTTCCGGCTTAGCTTCTATCTCTTCCGTATCATCTGTAATCTCTTTCTTGACTTCCTCTTCTTCATCTTCAGTCTCTTCTATTTCCTCTTCAGCATCTTCTTCTGTTTCTTCTTCCTCAGTATCTCCATCCTCAACTTCTTTTGTTTCTTCTGTTTCCTCCTCTGTCTCGGATTCACTTGACTCAGGAAGAGTCTCTTCTTCTTCAGTTTCTTTCTCAGTCTCTTTTTCTTCAGCCTCTTCCTTTTCTTCGGTCTCTTCCTCTAATTGTTTTTCTTCTTTTATTTCTTCTTCCATGTTTATAAGAAAGCACAGTCAGATTCCCATATAGAGAAAACTTCTTGTACTATATTTTTTAATTTTTATTTATTAGGATCGACCTTTACTTCTTCTGCAATGGCTAAATATTTATTCAGCCGTCCAATAATAACAGACAAAAAAACTACTGACTTATCTACTAGTTCTTTTAGTAATTCTATTTCTTTACTTTCTAACTCAAGAGAATCTTTCGCTTCTACAAATTTCATCCCTATGTTAAAAGCTCTCAGGGCTTCTCCTGTTCCAGGATTTGAAGGCTTGTGCATTTCTGCGACTGAAATAAAAGCTGATTTATAGGTAAGATTTTCTTTACCTGCAAAATCTACTATTGGTGATCCTTTAAGAGATCGGATTTCTTTGTTAAGATCCTTTAATTTAATCATAATATTTATTATTACATTATATATTACTTATTATACATTTCTTTAAAAAAGTTTGTCAAGAGATTTTAGTCTATTTTTCAATGTTTTTCTTTTGAGATTCTATATTCTTTTTTAGCATAATCTTTTTCTCAATATATTTTACACCACCTATTCCAGCATCTTTTGAATTTGGCAGTTCAAGTCCTTCTTGCTCTTTATCTCTTATCATTAGCTCTGGGTGATTATCCATTCTAACCCTTTGTTCTATTGTAGTTTTTACATAAGGTAAAATATCCAAGTTTTTAACATTACCACCCTTAACATAAATCCCACTTTCTCCAATAAATAATTTTAATTCATTCTTAGAATCTAAAATTGCTATTCCTTTTTCTTCAATCCCAACTCTATCATGTTCTGTTAAATACCAATTATTTTCAAATCCATAATCATCTCCTTTGATAAGAACACTTCTAAGATCAGACCACCTTTGATTCCAACGACCACATGTTTGTCCATTATCAGAACCGGGAATAAAATCTACATTTCTAACTTGAATTGAACTTGAAGCTTTAAAATCCATTAGCCATCTAGTTCCATAATAAATATCACTTATATAAAGATTATCCCAAGGTTTGGTAGTGCTTCCCATATCAAATCCAGAGCCTGAAGGCATAATATTTCCCTGACATTCAATATCTCCTTGAGTGTATAATTGTATATCACCCGTAGCACCAATAAGTAAAAGATCAAGACTATAATTCCATTGAATATAAGCACGGGCTATTTCCGGAGAACCCTGAACCCAATAAATAGTTTTTTCATCCCCGAAAGCATTATTACATAATTCAATTCTATTATTACCAGATCCTGCTGATCTAACAGTTCGTCCTGTAAGCGTTCCAGTAACAATATTAGTTGCAGTTAATAAGGTTGTAGCAATATAACCACCTACTATAAGAGTTTCACTTTCCATCGCAGTTTTGACCAGGTTATAATAAGCCAAACTTCCTACAATATTTGCGGTATGATCAGCATCAATAGGTGGCTTACTTCCTGTTATCCAAGAATAACTTTGTGCATTATTTGCAGTCTCATCAGCAAACGGATCAGTACATTTAGCTTCTGAATATCCCACTGGTAAAATTCCCTTAACTCCAGCTCCACCAGTTACAAGAATCTTTCCCGAATCTATAGAGGTTGAAAGAACTAAACCATTGGTCCCTTCTATTACTGTATCTAATTTAATATGACCAGATTGAATATCAGTTGTCGCTACTAAACTATAAGTCCCTTCTATTACTGTATCTAATTTAATATGACCAGATTGAATATCGGTTTTCGCTACTAAACTATAAACAGAACCAATTTCAGTTTCATCTAATAGAACTAAACCGGACGGAGAAATAGCAACACTCTTAGTTCTCTTATAGGTTGTTCCTTCTTCAAGATCATCAAGATTCTCAACACTACATTGAAGCCACGCTGATCCAGTCCAACGCATTAAGATATTAGGAGTTACAGAAGTATTTATCCACAAATCATTAGTGTCAGGGCTTGAAGGAGCAGTATCTCCTTTATAAATACTTCCCTCAGCTGAATCCCATAAGGCTTTCTCAACATCAGTTACGGTTCTAAAATCTACATTCTGAACCGTTTGTGATAATAAAATTTCACCTGCTTGAATGGAAGTCAATTTCACAAGTCCATAATCTCCCTCAATAGTTTTGTCTAAAAGAACCATGCCATCTACATCTATTGCCATTGCTTTTGTTCTTTTAAAAGTGGTTCCCTCTACCACATCAGTATCAAGATTTGCTTGATCTAGTAAAGCCAGAGAGCCTGCATCATCTAGATTGGCCACTCCTGTACCGCCTAAAATAGTAAGAGCAGAACACCATATCGCGCCAACTGTATTTACTCTGAATGGCGCAAGAGTTGGATCCTCAGCACCTGCATAAAATGGCCAGGATCCAGATTTCAATCCGACTCTGTTAACTCCAGACCCTCCATAAAGCTCATCAGCTGTCACTGTCCATCCGCCAATAATACCAGCAATAGCTTCTATGGTTCCTTTCATTACAACATTCCCTTCTTTATCTACATAGAAATTTAATTCTCCCGTTTCTTCATTCCCATATTGAATAGGATAATCAGCATCTCCTCCTTGAAGAGCTACAACCCAGCCTCCTTTTGGTCCACATTTAATTGCAACTTCTGCAGTAAGATAGCCTGTTTGCAAAGATTCTACAAGAGCTTGTCCTCCACCAGCAGGTCCCTCACTTCCTTGGCCTATAGTTTTGGAACCAGGTTCTGTAGAAAGCATCATTTTAGAATAACCAGGAAGAGGCATAACAAGTCTGCCTCTTGTATCATAACGAAACTCAGGCTTAAAGGGATCTTTAATACTCCCTATATTAACCTCGGTATATTCTTTTGGGTACTTTTGGGATGGCATATTCTTTTTGAGCTTTTAAAAAAGGATAAATTTTATCTATATTAAATAATCTTTTCCTAAGCTTTCTACTCTCTGTTTGAAATTTAGTAGGCTTAGGACGCATTTTAGATTTAGTCATCACAGCACTTTGAGCTTTCATTCTTAATTTCTCATCTTCAGCATTTAGAATATATTCTTGAGGTTCTCCAGTAATCCTTTCAGAATTAAATAGTTCTGGTAAATCTCTAAAGAATAAATGATCTAAGAAAGAATATATTTCCCAGTCCCACCAAATAACAGCTTTCCCAGCAGAAGCTCCGCCTGATGGATATAAGGGAATACCACTTTCGAATACTGTTAAACCAGAGTTTAGCCAATACGCTTTCTTTAATTGATCTCCTTCTCTTCTTCTTGGGATAGAATGCCAATACGTTCCATACACTTCAATAATAGTATTATAATCTGTTAACTGGAAATCTGGAATCCAAATATCCTCAGGGAAAGCAGTAGAAGGAAGGTCTAACATATGATATTGGAATTGAAAACTTATTCCTAACTTTACTAAATAATTATAGACTAATTTCTCTGGACCTGTTCCTGGAATTTCTGAGGTCGGATCTACATGAGAAGTTTGATAAACTTGATTAAGAGCATCTAATTGTCCTAACCTTCTTTCATCTTCTAAAGATTGTAATGATAAATATGACGGTGTTCGTCTTGGCATAATTTTATAGGCAAGAGGAGAGATTTGAACTCTCTACACGATTGATAACCTAGATATCACTACCTGGTATTTTTACGGGATGGCTCACCACTCCACCGGCTCCTGCCATTAAATTTCTCTTAAACTCATATTTAATCTATCTGATCCACGACCATCTATGGCAAACTTTACTTGGCCAGGACTTTGAGGATTAAATATTACAGAATGAACATCACTGCCAACATAAATATAAGCTTCACCTTTTAATTGTAAATCTTTTATTGGTTCTAAATCATGAGCAGTTCTTGAATCTTCTTGATCTTGATGAACTTCAGAAGAATAATCACCTAAAGCATCTATCACATCTGAAATTTCTAGAATAGTTTTATCTTCATAATCTATAGTTTGATCCAAGGATCCATCTACAGTAATTTTTATTTCATAATTAGTTCGATCTATAGTTATCAAACAAGTATCACCAGCTCCTGTATATTCTACTAGTAAACCAATTTCTCTTTTGTTATCTACTCCTATGTAATTTAAGAGTTCTTTCTTTTGTCTAGTCGTCCATAAAGCATTTATAATATCTGTTCTAGTTCTTGGTTCTTCTCTTCCGACTTCTTCAACATCACCAGTTAGTTTTTCTAATTGATCTTCTCCTATTAAGGTAAAGTAAAAATTCTTTTTAACTCCACTATTCTCAGGTCTTTCTAAAATGTAAGTCCAACAAAGATCTGTAACGTTTGGAGTCTCGGCAGTATCAGTAGTCTCAAGAGTAACCTTTATTTGTAATCTATTTTCTACTGTTGGATTTCTTAAATCAAATTCTGCTTCTCTCTGGTTAGCTCCAGTAAAAGATTTTTCAGCGAAGACACTTGCAGCATCATGACGAATCCCCAACTTCAATGAAGTATCTGCAGGAAAAGGTTCTAATATAGCAGACACAGAACGATAAAACTTTTGAAGTCTTATTAAGTTTTCATCTATTAAAGAAGAAATTAGATAACCACTTTTTTGATATGGACCAGATGTTTTATTATAAACTTCACAAGTCTCGTCTTCATAAAAGATTAAAGCTTTAGTATCAGAGAAAGAAGCAAGAGCAGAAGGTTCTTTAGATAGCTTCTTAACCAACCACCAGTATTTAGGAACCTGAGTATAATTTAAATTACACCTAGCTAAATACCAATCAGTTCCATCAGTAACCAATGCAAGAATATCCCAACCTGAAGTAACTATTGATTTACAACTTTCAAAAACAAATCCTTCGTTAAGGTAATTAAGGTTAGTTGGAAAAACTTGAACACCATCAGTATAAAAAATACCTTGATCATCAACTGAAAAGATTCCATAATGTCCCCACTTCTCCATACCCTTAAAATTATTGGAAGAAACATAATCTGGAAACAACCAAAGATTAATACCAGATGATCCACCAATGAATATCCACAAGCCACGCTTAGATCCTATTAAAAATCCTCTTGGAATAGAAACTGCATTTAATGCTATCCCTTCCGAACTAGGTAATTCCCATAAAGGATCTGTAGGAATTGGTATCCATGTTAAACCGTCCATCGAACGTCTAATTCCATCATCAAATATTCCAAACCCATAATCTGATTCTACCATTGTAAAGTAAAGATTTTCTACTGCTAACTTAGCTTCTCCCGTCCCACCAGTATCTGAATAATCAGCTGTTAAAGTTAAGGCAGAATCTGATTCAATAGACTTCACTTCAACCCAAGTTCCATCTGCTACTAACATAATCTTACATCCTATCCATACTTCAGTTATAAATTTAGTAAGCTCAGTTGATAATTCAGAAGCTCCTGTTCCACCAGCTTCTGAATAATTAGCTGTTAAAGTTAAAGCAGTGTCCGATTCTATAGACTTTACTTCAACGAAAACATCGTCTGCTGTCAATTTAATTTCACAACCAATCCATAGCTCAGTTGAAAACTTAGTATCAACATTTCCAGAGACTTGATCAGATCCATTAACAAAAGTTAATTCCCCACTTAAAGAATCTGCAGGTATTATTACTTGATCTGAGCCATTAGCAAAAGTTATTTTTCCGCTTATTGGTGCTTGTGCCTCTTTCCAAGCGCCATCATATTCCCATGTTTTCAATGGTCCTTTGGTTGCAAACAATTTATTGTCTCCGCCTGCTTCTGCTATTTCATAAAAACAATATATCTGACCTGTTCCCGTATCACAGTCTTCTGTAAAAGTATCTCCATCTACTGACTTTAATATCTTTCCAGTTGAAGTTCCCAGGTAAATAGCATCCGCTGCACGATATCTAGCAGTTACTTTACCAGGATCAGCCGGCAAAGTTATTGTTGATAAATCTCTTTCTAAAGTTATCTCTCCTGGTTTAGAACAATTTACTCCGACCGAAAGAAAACAAGCAGAAGGATCTACTAAAAACTTTTGATTAATTCCATGAGTAAAGTCAGTCATCGCGCCTACTTGCCAAAAGTCCAAAGTAGAATAGGCTTGCCGTCCAGTAGCAAAACGGGTTCCCATAAGTGGTGCAGGCATAACCCGATAAGAACGGTCTTCTATTAGATAACCATGATAGTCTAAATAAATATGATAAGGAGATTGTACTTCCATAAAATTATGTTTAAATCTGTTCCTTGGATTAAGGATGGGAAACCGCTTCCACAATTTCCCTGTCCGTTAATCTTGTCAGACTTTCTTAGATTGCTGAGAGGATGAGCTCCTGGAAAAAACAATAATAAAACCAGAATATCCATACTGAGGGTAGCAATCTAATCCCCGCTAACATCGGCATAAGTGAATCCCCAGTCCAGGAAATAGATTTATTTATATTTCGAAAGATCATATGGTCCGGAATAAGGATCCCAATGTTTGATCCCATCTGTTGTTAACAACCAATCACAAACTATTATATGACATTCCGTATCGAATATCATTTCAGTTCTTTCTTTACTAGCTGGCAGACAAATCTTTTCATTACATCTTTCAGGTAAAAAGGATGGAACACAATACTTAGTATTATATTTTCCAGAACAAGTCATTCTATCTAAACTTGAATTCCATGTATTAGGAATAAAACCACATAGTCCCATTCCAGAATAACACCCAAACTCTTTATTACAAATTTTAGGATCTCCGCTACTCTCTCTTCTAATTATTTCTTTCTGAAGTCCAGGTTTATTTACTTTTGCTAAAGAAAATAAAGTTTGCAAATTTATATTACAAGATGCGGATATAGCAACTAAAGAGTTATCTTGAACAGTAAGGCTTCCTTTCACTATTGGGGATTGATCTAACGCTCCTACCCCTAAATTACTAGAATAAGAAATGCAGAGAACAAGGAAAAGGGGAAGAAGCAATCTCAAATGATAATCCATAAAAGTAAGACACGAAGATAAATTCGTGCCTAAAAAGTTTTTACCTGATGGGTATCAACTAATCTTCTTTTGCTAATTTCTATTTCTGTAGTGAAATCACGAATCATTGCTAACAAAGCATATTCGTTAGTCCTACCAGTTAAGGTACGATAACGATCTAGTTTAGTATGGTCTAATAAGACACGCCTAATAGCTTCCTTCGTACAGATCTTCTTTAGCAAGGCCATTTTTGGTGGAGACAAATCTATTGAAGCAGTATCTCTAGCAATGGTTGGAACATATCCTTGCCATACAACAATAAACTGAGCATAATCTGCAGGATCATATTCTCCCTGCTTAGAAGAAGAAGGATCTAAGTCTAGTATCTTAACAGACTTATTATAAATCCAATCTTCGTAAGGAATTCTAAGTCCGTTGTTATCTATCAGGAAGACTGATTTAACATCTGATAAGTTACTATAAGCACTCCCAGATAAGTTTACCTGGTAGTCAGCTGTGTCTATTGGTGCAGAGAAGGTTGCAGATCCCTCATATCCTATTTCTGGAAATAACTCTCCTGCTTGAAAGTTTATTATATCTTTCCATTCCTGAACGCTTACAACCATTAGAGTCGGATCTTTTAATCCATCTGCACACGCTTTTATAAAAACTTCTACTAACATTGTATCTTTATTTTAATAGATTATTAGTTCTTCTGTCAAGTTTAGAAGAAGGGAGTTATTACTCCTATCCTTGGTTTGCCAAAAACATTAGGTTTTACTCTTGTAGGAAAAGTTTTTAGAACTCTATTCAATTCGGTTCTCAAAAGAGGCAGATTATTATAATCAAACTCCTTTACTTCATTCAGTTTCAGTGCTCTTTGTTTCCAAAACTCTTGCCAATCTCTCTGAGTCCAATCGAATCTACTCTTCCAAATCTTATTCTTTAAGAAAATCTCTTGGATTTTTTCTTTAATATCCCATGGTACATTTTTTCCATATTTATATAATTCATAATAGGCCCAAGCAACCTCAGGATTTAATTGAGACCAGATTCTTAAAGGTTCTTCAAGAAACCTAGAAAGAGGTTCGGTAGATAAATATCTTTTCTCAGGATGTTTAGAATAATATTGATCTCTAATCCATCTAGGTAATTGACGGAAATAATATACTGCCATAAATTCATTTCGCTTGATTACCTCAACCCAAGTTTTCATAGCAAGTTTGTAAACTCTATTCTTAAACCAATCTCCTTCTACACTCTCGTTAGGATTTGTAAATATATCTGGTAAAGAAAGTCTTAATTTCTCAGCTGTATTCCAATTCCCATCTTTAAAATAAGTAAAGACCTTGTCTACTTTAGAAATAGCATTTTCATATGGACGGAATTTTGCTTTATCAAAATAGTAAGACCATGGGAGTTTAGAAACTTCCCACCAGTCTATAAGCTCTGGATGTTCTTCAAGATAAGCTGATCTCTTTCCTTGAGGCAAATCAAAGTAAGCATTTTGAATTTTAAGAATAGCTCTAACCCCTGGCGGATTACAATTTAAAAAGTAATTAGAGAGTTCTGGATGAGCTTCCATGAACTTTTCTTTTTCTTCAGGAAACACTAAGCTATTATAACTAGAGATCAAAGAGAATATAACTGCTTTCTCTCCTGTATATTCTTTCGGTTTCTTTTGGAGGAACAAAAGAACTTCAGGGTTCCCTTGTAGATAATGATCAGCAGCAGCTTTCCATTTCCTATACTCTAAATAATATTCTCTTCCTATTCCATCTGCCTTGATATTATCTAATAATCCGAAATAATGTTCGACCTTTGTTCGTATCTTTGCATCTTCTTCAGATAGGTCTTGAGACCACCATTCTAAAAGTTCTGGATGACCCTTAAGAAAATCTCTCTTTGCTTTTCTTTCCTCCCATGTCATAGATGGTAATAAGGAATAAGTTTTAAAAGCTTTATATCTTTCTTCTGCTTCTGGATGATTAGACCAATGTCTTTCCCTATATTTTGTATTAGCCTCTGAAAAATAATAATCAAAATACTGCGACCAATTTCCAATCTCTGCAAACCCGGACAAGCTTTTCCAAAATCCCATATAGGCTAAATAGCCTGGCTTATCTTTTTCCCAAGCTTCTCTCTCTTTTTTAAACTTAGAAGACCAAAAGAATTTGGAGAAATTATCTGAAGACTGTTTCCCTAATTCCTTAGCAAAGGGATAATAAATCTTTCTTAATGGATGGTTCTGGAAATAATGTTCTTTAAACCAACTCTCCTGCTTATCAAATATATCAAAGAATTCTTTAGGAATCTCCTCTGTATGAGCTATTACTTTCTGCCAAATGTTTAAATAATCTACAATACTTTTATCAGAAGTAATCATATTATCCTTAGCGTATAGTTTCCCCGCCAGTGTATTTTTCCATGAATCAAAGTAATCTCTAGCTATATAAGTCTTCTTTCCTTTTTCTAAGTTCTCTTTATCTAAGTTAATAGCTACTCTCCATCTTCTTAATTTAGGATAGTAGATAGATTTACCTTTGTTATTCTTAAAGAAACGATCCTGAAAGGCCTTAGGTTGACTATAAAACTCTTCAAAATATAACTCTGGATTAGCTTCAGTAATATCCATTATCTTTGACCAGGTCGATAAGTAATCAATGATTCCTTTATTTTGATTCTCCCAAGCTTGAGAAACTTTAGAGTCTCCCTTGATTTTACTATTGAAATAATCTCTTGCTTTATGACTTCTCTCTCCATTAGTATTATAATAATCTTGATCCTTTTGGATTAACTTTCTCCATTCATTTATCACTGGATAGTATACAGCCTGATCTTCGTGAGTATTAAAGAAGTAAGATTGAAACCAAGTAGGTTGTTTATAAAAGTACAAGAAATAATCCTCTACCTTTTCCTCTGTCTTATTAATAACTTTTTCCCATACTTTGAGATAATCAAACTTAGTATGATCTGAATCAATCTTTTTGTTTCCATAAGTATCTCTCTCTTTTTTATTTTCTTTTTTCCAGAACCAGGTAGTTGCCTTATTAGATCTATTCCCTGTATCCTGATATATCTTTTCGTCTTCATCTAATAGCTTTAACCATTCAGAAATAAAATTATAATATTCTTTCTTGCCTGGATTCTTCTCAAAAAATCTATCTTTAAACCACTGAGGTTGGGAATAAAATACTTCAAAATAATCTTTATTATCATCAGGCTTATCAAATATCTTTTTCCAGATCTTCATATATTCATAGAATCTCGGATTATCTTTATCCCACGCTTTAATTAATCCTTCATGAGACCAGAAGAACTCAGATGTTTTCTTTCTATCCTCTGTTTGAAAGACCCCAGTTGTTTCTTCTTTCTTCTCAATTGCCATAATCATAGAAACCCATTCCGCAGCAAATGGATACCATACTGCTTTATTCCTGTGTTTTAAGAAGTAGATATCTCTAAACCATTTAGGCTTAGAATAAAAGATCTTAAAGAAATCAAAATCCTCCTTACCAAAATTCGGAAAGATCTCTTTCCAGATATTATTATATTTCTCCATTGCTTCAAGATATTGTTGCTGAACTTCTGGTTGAGAAGTCATATAGCGAAGCTTTTGTTCGTCTGTTAATTTAGAATCAAATGCTTTTCTCCATTCGTCCCAAAATTTTTGCTGTTGTTCTTCAGCCAAATTCTCAATTCCTTTAGGCAGGATATTGAATATGGAACTTAAGCGTTGAAAGTAAAGAGCATCATCCCATCTTTTATCTATCTTGGCTTGCCTAGAAAGCATTTGCCATTCAAGAAATCGTCTATCTGCTTCCTTGATAATGTTAGGTTTCAAAGTTTCAAATCCTTTCTCCATCCAACCTTTAGTTTGGAGTAACAAGTTAAACTCTTCTATAGATCCTACTTTTAAATTTCCATACTTATCAAGATAATCATTCCTTAACTCTTCTTTAGTAAAGGTTCCTGTAAAAATATTATCGATTCCTAGAATAGACATCTTAGATATTTTCTCCTCTGTCATAGTCGAAGGAATTGAATCCAGATAAACTTTT
>Ga0207997_1000957_pt1 | contig 14896 bp, 18 predicted proteins | sample AntAceMetag02UKN_FD_184777 | JGI IMG/M metagenome (GOLD analysis project Ga0207997, IMG submission 184777) | Saline lake microbial communities from Ace Lake, Antarctica - Antarctic Ace Lake Metagenome 02UKN (SPAdes) (version 2) | ecosystem: Environmental > Aquatic > Non-marine Saline and...
GTTTATACCAACTCCGCCACCCATAGCAAATGCAGGTTTAGGTGTTTGTGCACCTGTAGCAATAGCTCCTGTTAAGCTTTGTGGTATAAATCCAACACTTTTAATGAAGTCTACCATAGGTTTAGCCACTACATATTCACCTGCAGTTAACATAGCAGGTATTGTGTCAACACCACCGCCACTTGCGAACCCTTTAACTCCACCGCCAGCATTCGCTCCAAATAGAGAGAATAGTCCTGCTTGTGGAAATATAAAACTTAATAATGTAGACGCTGCAATTCTTGCAAACTGACTAATAACTGAATCTACTATACCTGTAAATAAGTCTTTCATTGAAGTACCGAAAGATTTAGTTCCTGATATAATATCAGAGAAAGCGTTACCTAATTTATTTGATAACATACCAGCAAAGTCTTTCATAACTGTTGTCCATTGACTTACGTCGTCTTTTATGACTTCTCCAGTGTATTTTAAAGATGTTTCTAATTTAGCTCCACCAAGTGTCATTCCATCGGCAAGGTTAGAGATAAGGTTATATCCCCATTGACCAGTACCACCATCCTCAGATAGTGCTCCTTCTTTAGTAGGTGACCCCGGTTTTAAGAAGTTCTTGAATTTATCACCTATACCTTTAAGACTATCTACTACTTTAGAACCTGCTTCTTTTGCTCCATCTGCAAGATTTCCTACAAGATTCTTTCCTGCATCTAACATTTGCTTAGGTAAGTCTGCTAAATCCTTAAATTTCTGTATTATCCAATCCACCATTTCAGTTATCTTTTCAATGGCTACATCTTTTAAATTTGAAAGATATCCTGTAATCTTTCCTGCCCATTCAGTAACAAATGCTGAAATTTCATCCCAATTTTTCCATATTAATATTAATCCACCTACAGCTAATACTAATAACCCTATTGGTGAACCTACTCCTGCTAAGAGTTTCATTGCTGTACCTATTTTAGTTATTGCTCCTATAGCCATCATAATACCACCTGCAGGTAATGCTAATCCACCTACAACAGCACCAACTTTAACAATTTGTTCTATTAATTCTGGATTTGCAGTAGCCCATGCACCTACCTTGCCAATTATAGAAGTAACTTTTTCTATTAATGGAATTATTGCAGGTATTAATACTTCTCCTATAGTACGTCCAGCAGCTCCAAGACTTCCAGTTAAATCAGTCATTCTATCTGTAAACTCAGCTGCATCTGTAGCAGCACCTGTTGACATAGTTATACCTAATTCTCCTGCTTTATCCATTAAGGCTGCTATTCCATCTTCACCTTGTTTTAACATTGGTAATAATTGAGTTCCTGCTTTTGCTCCAAATATATTCATAGAAGCTGCAGCTTGTTCTGCAGGATTATCCATTTCAGCGATAGCAGCAGATATATCTTTAAATACATCAATAGTAGGTCTTAAATTACCTTCAATATCTGTTGTTTTTACACCTAATTTTTCATAAGTTTCTAATGATTCACCTACACCCCTTGCATTATCTTCCATGCTTTGTGTAAGTCCTTTAATTCCTTTTTCTACTGTCTCAAGACTCGTTCCAGAAATATCAGCAGCATATCCTAATGCAGATAAGTTCTCTACAGATATACCTGTTCTAAGACTCATTTTATCATAGGTGTCTCCTAATTGAGCAGTTTTCCCTACAATAGCAGCAAACGCTCCTGTAACCGCAGCTCCTGCAGCCATTACAACTCCACCAGCTTTAGTCATTCCGTCACCGAACTTCTTTATTCTACCATCAGCAGTATCTAAACTTTTGTTCAGTCCAGAAGCATCACCCATTATTTTTAATATTAAATCACTTTGCATATACTTTGTTCACCTACTTTTTTAATCCTCAACCCCCACATATTTAGTGAGGGCTTTTTGGAATATATATATTCTCTTGTATTCTTCTGTAGCACCTTTCATAATCCAGACTATGTCTACTAAGGGGATGTTGGATATGTCCTTATACCCCCAGCCATAACCAGAGGATAAGACGGTTACTATTTCTTTGAATCCCCCTGTTTGAAATATTTGTTCATACCTGATGCGTCAAGTATCTTTTTTTGAAGTTCTTCAAATTCATCTATCTTTATAAGCTCCATTAAATCATCTACTGTTAAACCCTTTGCAGAGTCGTTAAATTTCTTTAAAATGTAAAGCAGAGTATAGAAAGTGTACTTATATGAACCTTCCACGTCTCCTTCTTTGATATCTTTCTTTTCTTGGTTAAGTTTAAAAATGTCCTGCATACTTAAAGTCTTTACCTCGTAATCTACTTTGTTAATAGTAACCATTATATTTCTCCTTTTATTATATTGTTTTGAAAAAAAAATAGGACGTTTAAAGGTACGTCCAAAACCTGTTGTTTCTTAAATTATTCGTATGTTGCTTCAAGATTTACTAATGTGAATAATGCAGCATAACCATCAGCTACTGAATACTTACATTTACCTGTTACATTTACAGACATAGCACCTTCTCCACCTACGTTAATAGGATAAGTCAGGTATCTAACTTTAGGCATATTTAATGTTAATGAGTAAGGATATCCAGCTTCACAATCTACTCCACTCCATTTAACTTCAAAAGCCTGTTCTGTACCAGCAATAAATTTATCATATTCTGTTCTGTCAATAAACTCAACTGTGAAACTTACATCCATTGTTCTATAACCATTTCTTCTAATCTTTCTAATTGTTGCAGCGTTATTACATGAATGTTTTCCTTCACACTTATTATCAAGTGTAAAACTAAAGTTCTCAAAGTCGTTGTCAGCAGCTCCGCCTATCTTAATAACAGCGTCACTCCAAACAAATGGATTAGTAGTTTCTAAAGTGTTAACAGTTTTAACAACTGTACCTTCTTCTTTTGCGATAATACTACAAGTAGCTTTTAATATCTTATCTGTAGTACCAAATTTTAAGTTGAACTTATTTATAACAGCTCCTAAATATTCGAATGATGCACCTTGGTCTCTATATACTTCCATTGTTACTGGATAAAGTGGTGTGTCAGCATGAAAATCAGTATGACTTGGTGTGAACACATGAGTTAAAGCACTTGCAGCAGCAGTTGTAGTTTGCATTCTTACTCTGTCTATATGAATTATGCATTCGCCTAAATCTACAGTATACTTCATACCTAATGATACTACAGCACCTAATGCAGCAGGTGTGTCTATTGTTAATGTACATTCTTTCCATGTTCCTGCAGTTAATGCGTCTATATCAATAGTTTCTAAAGGTGTAGCACATTCAGCTGTATCATCAAGATGGAATTGTAAGTCACCTAAATTCGTGTCTACTGAACATTTAACCCATAATACTATATGCGTTGCATCAGTCATGTCCAAAGGTGTACCTTCTATGATTTCTGTAGCTAATAAGTCTCCTGCTCCAACGTCAGCAGATACTGTTAATTTTACAGATGCAGAACCATGTTTATAGTCGTCAGTGTCTATTGAAGATACTACTCCACCGTCTACTGATTCATTCCATGCATCTTCGCATCCTTCTATTTGTGTCTGTGAACTTGCAGCAGCCACTGGTGCAGCTCCTACACTTACAGCACTTCTTAATAACCATCCAATACTTTCAGGATGTACTTCTACAACAACGTCACCTTCACTTTTCTTTGCTCCTTGATATGAAACAGGTTCATCTACGACTCCTCTTTGAGCAGCAGATATAAGTTCCTCAATATCAGGTGTTATGTTTTCTGTAGTGAAAGGTAGGTACACGTCATTATCTCCTACTACTCTTGAACCCCAAGTTGTCTCTTTTTTGATTCCTATGAATCCTTTTGCTCCTACTGGCATTTATATCATCTCCTTTTTAATTTTATATTCTTATTCTATAAGCTACACTGGTAACTGAATACCTTAATAGCTGTTTCCCTTTTGAACCCAACAGGAATTTACTTGTTTGTATACCTGTACCGTCACCCATAAAAGCATAACCAGTAAGGTCTAAATCAGCTCTTAGGTTCGTTCTTAGGGTATCTGTTAACGTGAGCAATTCAGCTGTGTTAGCTTCTGTATCAGCATAAGCCACATAAATGACTATTTCAACAGTGTGTAATTCGTCTCTCACTAACATTGATGCTATCACAGGAAAGTTTTCATCTAATAGTGGTGGAGCACCTACACAAGCTACTGGATATTTAGAATAAGCCATTTGGTCTCCTAAATAAACTCCAGCGAATGTAGTATCACCTGCCACTAAAGTTTTAACTTTATCTATTGTAGTTTTTAATCCCATTTCGATTCTCCTTTTACTTTAATGAAGCTTCTAATAGAGCGTTGTCTATTGCTTCTTTTGTTAATTGTACAGTCCTGTGTTTACCTCTCTCAGTTGCTACCGATATGAAGGGTTGAGCATCCATAAATCTTGTACCATGTTCTACAAGAAAGGCATGAGCTGCTGTAGCTCCAAACTCAGAGCCACCTGTAACTAATCTTGAAAATATAGATGTCCTTAATTCACCTGTATCTACTGCTACTATCATTCTTGCATAATCTTTAGCACTTTCCGTACCTCTGTTTATTGCTTTATCTATTTTAGGCTGTACAATCTTTTCTAACTTATAAAACTTTGCTCTTATTTCATCTTCGTTTAAGACTGTCACTCTAAATTCCATTATGCTACCTCACTTGCTTTTATTACATAGTATGGAGTTGCACCTACATAAAGGGAAGCCCACTTGTTAAAGTTCTTAATTAGGTATGAATCACCACATGTTAATGTTATGTCAGCACCTGCAGCTTCTACTGATAGTGTACCAGTTGCTAATGTAATAGTTCCTGCTACCACTCCAACTATAGTATATTCACCATCATTTTTAACTGAACCAGCTACCACAAAAATATCACCTATCGCATATCCATCTGTTAAGAATGTAGCTCCAACACATGTGATTGTGTCAGCACCTACACCACCATCTACAAAAGCAATATCATTACCTATTGTAGTAGAACCGTCTATAATCTTATCACCTATTTTTATCTTTTGTGTTTGTAAACAATATATGTCATGTGTTATTTGTGTTTGTAACCATGCATTTTCAGATACTGATTCTGGTTTATCTGCAGGTTCTATTGCACAATTAAAAGCTGTTGAAACATTTTCCCAATCTTCAACTGCGTCTCCTGAACCATTGGCTTTTCTTCTTTGAGTTGCTGTTATGTTTAAAAAGTTTATTATACTCATATCTTATCTCCTATATTGTCCATTTTATATACATAGACAGTGATTCTCTTATTTCATCTTCTATACCATCTTTGTCTTGATAGAATTCTATAGCATGTTTTCCGAGACTTTCTTTCTTGATTGAACTCTTTTTTATGTAAAACATTTTAACTAATTCTAAACATTTTTGTTCAATATCTTGTGGTATTGTGTCATACCCTGCATAATATGTAGCTCTTACATTCTTATTTCCACTTGCAAAACCACCACTATAGTATATATAATTACTATTTACTTCATAGTTGTTAACAGGAATTTCTGTATCTCCTACCCAAAGTGCTCTAAAACGAGAAATAATAACATTATCATCATCTGTATCACTAACGATTACTTCATCAAATGTTATAACATGTTGGGTAACTACACCACTTGCAGTTAATAATCCACTGTTTTTATCTGAATTTTGAACAAGTATTTCATTACCATCAGCAAAGCCATCAGTTACAAAACTTCCACCGTCATTACGAGTTAATGTTTTACCTACAGAATCCCAAACTAAATTATCTAAATTCACTGCTAATACAGGATATTGTTCAAGATATAATTCATCTTGTCTTTTACCGTCATATCTTTCTTTTGAATAGAGTCTAACCATAATCTTACGATTTAAGGCACTCTCTATTGTAGCTGTAGCTTTATCTATTAAACCCTCTATTCTTGCATCTACCACACCACCATCTGCTGTTAAACCAAGTTCTGTATTTGCATGTGCTAATGTAGTTAAAGCATATTTTCCTACTGCCATATATTTTTCACCTACTTATCATATTAATAAGGGAGAAGTTTCCCTCTCCCTATTGTTTATTTCTTTTAAGCTTCTCTATCTGAGAAAATTCTCACATAATCTATTACTATACTTCCGACACCAGCTGTACTTGCCTTATCTAATTCAAAATAAGGTTGCATGTGATGTTCTGCAGCTGTCATATTAGACATATCGAAAGTAGTCGCAGGTGCTAATCTTACATTGTCCATGTAAAACTTTACATCTGATGTGTCATTAAAATCAATTCTGTATACGTGGTAAACTCCTGCTACTATGGTAACACCTGTAGCTGTGTCATCATTGTCGTTTGTAGTATCGTCTGTCTCTAATAACAATGCACCACTACCATCTAATTTGAAAAATGCACCTACTGCGATTGTATCATTATCCAAGTTGTGGTCTGTAATCATTCCCCAAATTCCTTCTGCTCCTAATGTTGGTAATACTTTGACGTTTACTCTTGCTTCGAAAATCATATCCTCACCAGCATCAAAGTTCTTATTATCACCCATATACAGTACTGAATCTTCTGCTTCATCGTCAACTGCTAAATGTATCATAAATTCTCCACAAGAGCTGTTAGCCACAATGGCACATGTTGCATTTGCTGTAACTAAGACTGTATTCCATTTGATAGTACCGTCGAAGATGTCACCCCCTGCTGCTCCAATAAAGTCGTCATAAAAGACAACAGGAAACATTGGAAGTATAGATTCTTGAGTTGTTTTGTCATATACTAATGGGAAAGCTCCGTTCATCCAGTTATATTTTGCATGTGTTCTACTCATAATTTATCATTCTCCTTTCACTTTTTTTTTGAAAAGCAACCTGTTAAGGTCAAAAGGCTCTTCATTATTTTTTCTTTTTGCCAATCTCTTTTTCTTTATCTTTCTTGGCTGTTGTTTTCTTCTGGTAGTTCGTTAACATTTTATTACTTACTGTATCTTCATCTAAATCTTTTATTCTCACTTTTTTCACCTTTGGCTTTACATAGATTTCTCCAATATTACGTTCAACCAGTGCCATGCCTACCTTGTCATTAACTTCTATTACTTCTGTTCTTTCATATCCACGCTAATTGACGTAAAGTCTGATTTGTAAAGACATCTTAATTCTCCTTATATTTTTATTATCGTTTACCTGTAGTTCGTGATGTTAAACATCCACCTCTACCTCTATTGTCTCTTGTACCTCTACCTGAACCGTCTCTCTTTGGTATTCCTCTTGGCATAATATCATCTCCTTTACATTACAGGTAAGGCTCATAACATTACATTACAAGCCATACCATGTTCTTATATTACTTAACTTAACCTATAGCTGTAGGTAAAATAGCTTGTGCACTTCTTGGGTCACTTAATATTGCTAATACGCAACCGATTTGAGCTGTACCATCATCTTCTGTTAATGTAATGCTAACGTGGTCATATAGTGTTCCAGCTGCTGCTACAACGTCTGCATCTACTTCAACTATATAAATTCCACCACTCTTGCTTGCTGTCATTGCAAGTCCAGTTGCAGCTACTGTTACTGCAGTTAAAGCACTTGAAACATCAGAACCAGATGCAGGTGGGATTGCTGCGATTTGAGTTCTATACTTAAATGTGATTTGAGTTGCACAACTTGCATTTGAAATTCCAGCATTAACCGTAATTGTTGATTTTCCTACTGTAGTAGCTCCAGTTGCTACGATAAATGTTAATTTCTTATAGTTCGCCATATCCACAATGTCACTTGTAACGTCACCTGCTGCAAAATCTGCAGATGGTGCTATTACACTAACTACTTTATTTTTTTCACTCCATACGTTCATAATTTATCACTCCTTTTATTTTTTGATATGGGAAGCTTTCACAAATGCTACTAACTTCCCCATTACTTAACTATACTTTATACTTACGCTCTTGCAGCAAGTGCTACATAAGGACTTCTTGTAGTAACTCCGTCAAAGGCAGTAACTCCAGCATTCCATAAAGGTTGACCGTCCATTCTGTAAACAAATCTGAAAGTAGTTTCGTCATTAATAAACTTAACATGAATAGAGCTTGCACTTGCGATTCCACCAGCTTTTTCAATGATTAAGTATTGGCTTAAATCAGCAAAAATTATATCTCCAACGTCACCTAAAGCAGGGCATTGTTCAATACATTCTACTGGTCTACCGAAAATAGTACCATTAGGTGATTGTGTTAATCCACCAGCAGGCATGAATACAGGCATTCCACCTAATCCAGCTTCGATATACATTTGCATTAATTGTGGTTCTACATCTTGATTCACATACCATTTAGCATTACGTCTGTTAGCTGCTGGCATTAAGTTCCACATACCCATAACATTTGCTGCTACAACTGTATCTGCAAGCTGTGCTCCTTCTGCTGCTCTTGTAACTAATCCGCCACCATTTAAGATACCTAAAGGCATTCCTGCACCAGTACCATTAATTATAGCGTCATCAATTCTAAATCCAAATTCATTACCAAATAATCTTGATACGATTGCTTCTAAAGCCATTGTGTCTTCTAATAGTTCGTCAGTAGAGTAGTAAAGTCCAATATGCTTTTTAAGTTTTAAATCTATTTGTCTGAATGTTGGTGCACTTGATGTTTTCTCTGCTGCTTCTCCAGCCCAATAAGTTTTAATTCCACCTTGTCTATATCCATCTGCTCTTGAGCTTTCATCAAGAGTAACCATGCTTAGGCTATTTCTTGAGATAGGCACTTTCCAACAATCCTTAGCTACGACACCAGTTGTATATGCTTGTTCAAGTAACTTAGTACCAAATTCAGGTACAACTAAAAATCCACCTTCTGCACCTACTCCTTCGTTCATACCGCTTTGTTTAGTGTTTAAAAGTCTTGGGTCTATAGTTTTGTTTCTTTCTACTTGAGCCACTGCAAATAATTGTTCTCCAAGAGAACTAAATCCTGTAGCTTCTTTAGTCTTTACATCCTCAGTAGGTCTTGCACTTGTATTAATAGATAGTAAAGGTTTGATTTTTTCATCCACTGTTTTACCAATAGCTTCCATAAGTTCTTTCTCTGTCATTTTCATAATATTATATCACTCCTTAATTTTTTATTGTTTATATTTGTTTACCTGTTATGATGTCAATTTTCTTACCGATTAAATCTGAGATAGCTTTAAAGTCCACATCAATTAATTCTTCTTTTACTTCATCTTTTCCTACATTGATTTTTTCATTTACTTCATTGCTTTCTTTTGTTATCTCAACTTCATCAGTTTCAATTGGCTCATTAGGTGTTATCTGAATCATTGTTTCCTTTGATTCAAAAGTTTCAAGTTTCTTTCTTAAACTTTCTATTTCTGTTTTAAAGTTAGTGGTGATTGTGTCCACTATTTCTTTAATGTTCTTTTCATAAGCTTCCTTGGTTAAAAACTCCACTTCAATCTCTACTGTTTCCTCATTCTCTGCTTTATCTCCTTCCTTATTGATTTTTTCATTCTTAATTTCAGGTACAACTTCCTCTTTAATAACTTTAACGTCTTCCACATTATCACCATGTTCAACACATGTATCGTCAACATGTTCTTTTGTCTCTTTAACGTCTTCTATTTTAGGGTCTGTGTGTGCACTTTCTTTCTCTTTTACATCTTCTGTAGGTGTAATTTCAGGAGTGCTTTCATCCTTAATGGTATTACTACCCTTTTCTTTTTCCACTGTGTATTCTGTCTTGAAGGTGTCACTTTTTAATTCAAAATCAAGGCTCTTACCAACTGCTAAATTTAATGCATTTGCGTTAGCTGCGATAGGTACGTCACTATGTTCTAATAGTAACCATTTTGTGATTATACACCTTGCCTTATCAATTTCTTTTTCCTTAATGCCATACTTGGTCATCAGTAAGTTTTTAGCTGCTTTCCAACCGTTACCATCAGGTAGTACATATGCAAGTGTTACAAATCCAATAGAACTTGTATTTAAAAATCCACCCTTAACACAATTATAAGCATCCCATGCCACTTGATGGTCTGCATAAACTGTCTTGGCTAACCACCCTTTACCTTCTATAAGTTCAAGACTTACATCTTTTCCTATAGGTAATGCATGATTGTCATGGCAGAATAACACTACAGGATTCTTTAAAAAGTCTTTTACAACAGCTCCACATGGAATAACGATTTCCCCATCCCTGTCTAAATCTGCTGTGTTGATGTATCTAATAGCTGCTCTTTCATCTTTTTCAATCTTTAAGTTCTTATAACCAACTTTCTTTCTGGTTAACATTATCTCTTGTTCATTCAGGTCATATTCTTTGGCAATTGCTTTAACACAATCAGGGATTATATCATAGAGCTTTTGAGTTTCTTTGTATATATCCATCTTATTTATCAACTCCTTTTCCATAAAGTATTTCCTCAATTCTTTCGAGGTTCTTATATTTACTATATATGTCTTTTATTCTCTTAACTAACACATTAGATGTTTCTTTCAGGTCAAGCCCTTCCTGTAATGAAGGTGTAAGTTCTTTTATAAGTTCCTGAGAGATTGCATCACTGGCTATACCGTCAAGTACCTTAATACTTTGTTCTTCTCTTAATACTTTCATTAAAAGGATTTCTTGTGCTTGTAATAACTTGATTACTTTTCTACATTCATCTTTCTTGTCCACAACTTTAATCAATGTAACCTTTTTAACATCAACATGTTTAACTTCTTTTTCTTTTACATCTTTTACATCCTTAACATCTTTGACCAATATAAGTGGTGCTACATTATTAGCAACTAATGGTAATTCACCCCATAATGCAGGTTCTAAACCTTCTGCTAATCTTGCTTCATTAGGTGAGATAACATGATTCTTAATATTAGAATCCCTTCTCTTTAATGAAAACTCCACATCTTCTGGTACAGGATTGTCAAATTTACAATGTAAACCTGCACTACGATAAAAAGGTATTAAAAATGTATTATATATTTCTTCTTGTCTTACTAACCTTGGTAAGATACATTCCCTATTCCATGCTACGTCAAGTGCAGTCATGTTGGCTAAATTAGTTGATTCAGGATGTGATAACTTTTGTGGCGGTGTATGGTAAGTTGACGCTAATTGTCTCATTGTCCAGTTAGCTAATGTCATAAATTCCATGTCTTTGTTACTTACACCAACAGTCTTTAGTTTCATACCCCCAACTAATGCACCTGTTTTATGTGCTTTGTCTATTCCACCATATGTTTGGTCGAATAATGCTAAAATTCTTTTTGTCTCTTTTGTGTCCATGTTCTGGTCAGTTTCTAATACTTGTTTTAAATGTACACCATTCTTAAACATGTTTAATTGATAAACCATGTTATATTTGTCAGTGTCATATGCATATGCCTTACGTTGTATAGGTGACGCACCACGCCATTTATTGGTAGGACTTGGGTATCTAAAAAATAGAATGTCCACTTTTTCATGTCTAATAACTGTATTGAAATTTATCTTTTCTTCATAATGGTCTATCATTCCATCTTTAACAATAGGTGTCATAACAGTAGGACTTATAAAATGTAATTCCTGTGGAAAGCCTAACCTATTACGTAACATCTTAATATAACATTCACCTGCTAAATCAAGATAAATACTTGTAGTTTCTTTACCCATAAATTGTGTAGTGTCAGGATTCCAATATTTCATTAATTCTAAGAATGGATGTTCTGTAATTACTTCATTATTCTTATCATATAATCTTAATGGAATACTTGCTATTCTCTCAGCTATAAGAGATACACAATCTCCTGTCCATCCCCTGTAAGCACTTAACTGTTCTGCTGTGTCGCCTAATTTGGTACTGTCATATCCACCAAATGAAAAAGGAACAAAGCTTGGGTCATCCACGTCTATGTCCTTTTTGATTGCACTTCCTATATTTATCTCATACTTTGTATATGGTATTTTAATTTTAATATCTTTCACGCTCCTTTTCAAATAACCTGACATGATATTAGGTATTTATATTTATGTACACATTAATGTGCATATCTTCACCACTAATACTATTATACCATGTATGGCACTGTCATGTCAAGCTTTTTCTATATATTTCTTTTTTTATTTAACTAAATTCCTAAATGACAACAAAGTTAGGTCTATTCATAAAATGATGCCACATGTATAGTGCATATCGTATTGCATCCATTCCATGGTCAGCACCTTCTTCTGGATGTTCAGACACGTGACCTTGCTTGTCCACCTTACGTTGATACATTTCAATTTCTTTCTTTAGGTTAACACTTCTTTCTGTTAGGTGTATGTGGTATCTGTTTAATAGTTCAATACCTGCCACGATAGAACCTTTAGGCTTTTTAGCTCCTTCTATAAAAGGAAAGCCATATTCGTCTTTAATCACTTCCTCTAATTTGGTAACAGGATTGTAACGTACCTCATGCACACTGTGACTCTTTATATCGTTTATCTTATCAGGTGATGCACTATCTGCAAATATCTTGTAGTTGTTTAACTTTTCATCATTCATTAAAGATGCTAAATCTGTAACACTTTGTTTCACCTTATATGATATTTCATCTACCCATACCACTTTAGCTTCTTCATCTACTACCATTTTGATTAACGCCTGTGGTGCTATGTAACCAAAATCTAATCCAAATATAGGTGTATCAACTGGAAAGTCTTTATCAGGTACTGTACACCAATTAGTATAAATAGCATGTTCTAACACACCATATTCACCTAATGTAAAGACTGTACGTGTATTTCCTTTATATGATTCAACAAGTTTAATAAAAGCTGCATCTTTAGCAACATACTTATTGTCCTTATATGTAGTTGTGAGAATGTTAATATCTGTCTTTTCTTCTTTTGTTACATTAAAGAAACGTTCATATGTCCAATTGGATTTTAATATTGGATTGTATGTAAGTATGATTTGTATGTATGTATGAAACACACCACGTAACCTACGATTTATCTCTTGAAAGTCCAATACATTTAGTTCGGTAGCTTCTTCTATCCATACACTTGTGATACCTGTTATAGACTTTAACTTCTCAGGGTCATCTAATCCTTTAAAATAGATAGTGTTACCATTACCTAAAAACTCAATAGTCATGTCTGTTTTGTTTATTTTAAATTCATTTATAATACCCCAATCATTTAAGATGTCCTTAAACAATTGAAACACACTTGCACGTAATGTATCTTTAACTTTCCTAATGACAAGTAGTCTATGTTTACGTTCACCTATAATACGATGTAACATTTTTTGACATGCAAATACACTCTTTCCACTACCTGTACCACCCTTTAATACTAAATACCTATGTTTGTCTGTTAACAATGGCACATACTTTGGGTTGATTAATCGTTCAATATGCCTTATGTCTATTACCGTTGCCATGTTACACTCCTTTACTTTTTCTTAATGAGACTTTTTTTCTTTTTCTTAACTGTTTTTACCACTTCTGGTTTATCCTTTATTCTTGTATCATTCTCACTATCTTCTTCTTCATCATCTTCTATGTCTTCAAGTTCGTCATCAAATGCATCAGAAATATCTTCTGTTTTATTAGCTTCATCAATTTCTTCTTGTGTACCACCTATAACAACAACTTTCTTTTCTGTTATTTCAAGCTTCTCTGTAGGGTAAATTCCCATTAATTTAGCTTCTTCTCTTGTGATGTCAAGCATGAGTCTCCAATCCTGTGTCATGTTAGCGTTATCTTTTAAGTCACGTAATTGTGCTGCGTGGTAAGCCATACCATTGAATTTAAGCTTTTTATAATATTGTGTCCATTCCTTACGTGCTGCATTAATGTAGTGGTATGCTTGTGCTTTCTCAATATTCCATTCGTTCCTACAATGCTCTATAATTAACTTTATAGGTTTATAACGTAACATTCTTGATATTACATATACCCTACGTTCTGATTCTACTCTATCACATTTAACAAACTCTTTATCTGTTTTTTGTGCTTTTGCCATTACTATCTCTCCTTCCTATTTTAGATTGCAACTATAGTCTTCTTGTTCTATTGTTACTTTAAATGATTTACCTATTAATCGTGTTAGGTTAACAACTGCAGCTAATTCACTTGCAGGTATATCTAACTTTATTCTACTATTACCATCCACACCTGACACGTTAACTGCTGATAGTATATCTGGTAAAGATGCACTAAATTGTATTTTCATATTAATATCCTTTCTATATTTCTTTATACTCTACTATACAATAATGATACTTTTTCTAAATAGCATCCTTTAATCTGTCTTTTTCCTCGTCTTCCTTTTCTGCTTTTTCCTGCCATTCTTTAAAACATCTATCTAATGTATCAGTCATAATATCTCCTTTTCATTTTATACTCTCCTATATGGTAATGATACTTTTTTCGCTTTTAGAAAGCGAGAAATCTTTAAGATAATACCAGAACGCCAAAATATTTATTCTACTCATGTTGTAACCAGTCTTTAAACAATGTGGTATACTCTTATGTAGTTCTTTAGGTATGTAGACGATATGTTCTTTATCAATATGGTGTCCTTCGCAATTTTCAAATGGCTCATTGATTGGGATAAATCCAAAACTACGCCTTTTAGCACCTGTCTTACGCCTTGTTTCTCTGCCCTCTCTTGTCTGTGCATAAGCCTTGTTCTTTCTGATTATTTCCTCTCTATATTGTGTATAGCGTTTCCTGTTATATACTCTACTTTCATCAGGTGTTGGTCTACTTGTTTCGTGAGTTTCTCTATATTCCTTATTGTAAATTACCTTTTCTTCTTTGTGTTCATCGTTATACACCTTATGACGAATGGCTTCTTGTTCTTTGTTTTTATCATACCACTTCTTAAAAGCAAGTTTTTGTTTCTCTCTCTTTGTCACCTAATCACTCCTTAGATACATCCCCAAGCAG
>Ga0207997_1000958_pt1 | contig 14893 bp, 29 predicted proteins | sample AntAceMetag02UKN_FD_184777 | JGI IMG/M metagenome (GOLD analysis project Ga0207997, IMG submission 184777) | Saline lake microbial communities from Ace Lake, Antarctica - Antarctic Ace Lake Metagenome 02UKN (SPAdes) (version 2) | ecosystem: Environmental > Aquatic > Non-marine Saline and...
CGACTGGAACGGTACACACTTCGACCTCGACGCGGCAGCACAGGCGAGCGATGATCTTGCCGATAGCGCCACACAGCCAGCCGACCTTGCCGCCCACACGAATGACACCCTCGCACTAGGGGCGCATGGCGGGGAACTTGACCCCAACTACGCCTCCGACAGCAACGCGATCCTGACGCATACGGAATCAGCGCATGAGGTGAATACAAACGGTGGATTTCAGGCAGGAACTGGCGCAACTGCAACATTTGGTGCGGCGGCTGGGTTGGGCGCGGATGCAACAAGTGGTGGTGCATTAGGGGAAGCAACGTCAGCCACAACTGGTGGTGCGGTTGGTGGCGGATCATCTGTGACTACGGGCGGTGCTATTGGAAATGCTGCGATTTCTACTACTGGCGGGGCTGCTGGAAGCGGCGCATCATCTACTACAGGGGGAGCAATTGGTGATGACGCGGATGCAACAAGTGGTTTTTCGGGGGGAGCGAATGCTGACGGGACGGTTGACTGTATCCAATTGGGCACAGGCACAAACACGACACTCAAAACGCTGCAGGTCTACAGCACGCAACTCCTTGACGCTAATGGCAATGTGCCAACAGCACCAATGACCAACAACGTGGTAGCCGCCCTTGCGTCACAGTCGGCGGCAGGGGAAAGCAATGTGGTAACGAGCGCGGGGCTTGCGGATATCGCGACGGAGATCGGGCTGGCGAATAGTGCCATGCAAGACCTTGTAGACGACACTACTCCCACGCTTGGCGGGACACTTGAAGCGGTGACAGAGATAATCACATGGGTCAACGGAGCCGTGACAAATACGTTCTACGGCACAAGCACAAACTTCACATTCACAGTGGGAGCGGATACTCTGTATCTGACACCAAATCCATGAAAACGATTGCAACCATACTCTTGCTATGCGTGTCGGTGTTGATTGCGGAAACCTACGAGATCGGCAACCGCTCCGACCTGAACCGGATCGACGTTCAGACAACGGGCAAACCGTCACTGATGGCCGACAGCACGTTTACCAACGCCGTTCTCTGGCAGACATTCAGCTACGACGACACGCTGAACTACTACGACCTGAGCGTGGAAGGCAATGACGGGGTGGCGACCAATGCGAACACTAATCCATCATACAGCACGGCGAACGGGGGGGTGTACGACTTCGACGGGGTGGATGACTATATTGACTGCAACTCGGCAAACAGCACCCTCGCCGCATTGTCCATCGGGACGATTACGGCATGGGTATATCCCGAGGCCGAGGACGGAAGGATTGTTTCAGTGACAGAAAATAATCAAGTCGGGTCGGATCATTTCTGCGACACATGGATTTCTGGAGGAATGATTGTTGCGGCGGGGTATAAAGCGGGGGCAACATGGCAGTGGGCATTAGTAACAGATGCGAGTATTTCTTCAAATCAGTGGAATCATGTGGCCGTTGTTCACGATGGGACTGCTCCAGTAATCTACGTTGACGGTGTGGCAGTAGCGCAAACTTTTAATGGGACTGCCGACAAGACGAAGTGGTGGTCTGACATCCCGACTCTCGAAGAAACCTCAATAGGAGTTCAGCGAGCGCAAACCACGACCGATGACTTTTTCAACGGCACAATCGACGACGCCCGAATCTACGACCGCGCCCTGACCAGCAACGAAGTATTCACCATCCACGCCAACACAACGGGAGATCATTAAATGAAGACACTACTCACAGCCCTATGCGCCCTGATTGCGGTCAACTGCTTCGCCGCCAACCTCGCTCCGGTCACATGGATTCACACCGCATCCGGCAAGGACGTATTCGTTGCGGCTTACTGGACAGAGCAATTCCCTGACAGAGAAGCATCAGCATCCCGACACCTTCTATTTGTGTGCTTCAAAGCCACATGGAACGGCTACACGGCAGCGCAGAAGACATGGGTGAAGGATGGCATCACCGGATTACTGGACGGCTCTCATCACCTCTCACGCGCCAACCTTGACACATGGGTTGCGGCGGCGGCGAGTAGGGGCATCACATTCATTCCGCTTGGGCCGTCACCGGAAAAGGCAACCAACGCAAACGCGCTTTACTTTGTGATCTGCCCCGTTGGCAAGTCGGCGGTGCAGGCTTTGAATTGGCTGGGACTGGAACCACCGGAGGATGAATTATGAAACTACAACTCATCGCAACAATAGCACTCATGGCGACCTTCGCCCACGCCGCCCCCGGTATCCCTGTGACATACACATTCGCCACGCTTAACATGGACGGCACGCCTATCACCGACCTTGCGGGGGCAAAGGTCTACTACGGCACGCAGAGCAGCAACTACACGCACATGATCGACATTCCCGGTGGCGTTCCCGGCGCGACTGTGACATTCATCGTTCCGGCGTCCAGCAACCTGCTCCCCGACGTGACCTATTACCTCAACGGGACCGCCTACAACACGGCTGGGCTGGAGAGCGATTTCTGTACGGAGATTGCCAAGAGTTACACGATCAAGACTTCCCCGCGTGGCATCGAGGCGCTGACGGGCGGGGTGGCGGTGTGGACCTATGTGATAGCAAATGACGGGCTGAAGTTTGTTCGGCGGTGGGCAATGGAGAAAGTGGAATAAGGAGGCGGAATGAAAGACAAAAGCACATGGAGTGGGATTTCTTGGCTAGTGGTCATCATGGCAATCATCGTTGGAGCGATATTCTCAGGGTGTGCGTCGATGCCCGACTTCAAGAACGCGCCGACAACGGTGGACCTGTCATGGGTTGAGAAGGCGCAGCAACTCGTCAGCAAATACTGGCCTCAGATTCAAACGCAGATCGAAGATGAGTTTAATTCTTCCGGTATGCCGAAATATGTTCCGGCCAAGATTCAGATTGCACGCTCATGGGAGAACGGCGCGGCGTGGCGAGAGCACAACGAAGGATCTGATGGTGTACCTTTCGCGTCGTATAAGAAGCACGTCGATGAGAAAAAGGCTGACGGTTGTAACACGGTCAATCTGTATCTCTTCAACATGCGCGACGGTGCGCCCGTACCGACAACCTTCTATGCTTCCGGTGGGTTCGGTGGGGCAGTGTCACCCGAACGGGTTGCGTCGATACGAAAGAAGATCGAGTATGCCTACAGTGTTGGGATGCAGGTCAATATCTGGATGCTCCCCGACGATGGCGGGTTCCCGGTAAAGGACGAGAAAGCCGTTAAGCAATACTTCGCTGACTGCAAGAAGCACTTTGGCGATCTGATCGAAAAGGCAACGTACATCGTTGTATGCCTTGAGGCTGATGAGGTGTTCGGAAGCGGTGGGATCAAGTGGCTCAACTCCTACGCCATGAGGCTTGAAGAGTTGTTCCCGAAGGCGTCTCTTGGAAACCACATGAAGAGTGGTAACTACTCGTGGTCTGTTGAGTGCCGGTCAATCGATGTGCATTTTCACCAAGTCAACCCCCGCAAATCCATTGCCGCTTGTGAGTCGGAACTGAAGAACGTCGTAGCAGCCGTTCCCAAGCCTGTCATGGCCTGCGAGATCAGCTTACACGGCAAGAGCGAAGAGGCGGGGGAGAAGGCCAAGAGGGCATTGGCGGCGGGGTGCATTGGTGTGCATTCGGGGGCGCCAAAGGAGTAATTATGATTACGAACATCATAGCAACGATCATCATAGCTGTTTCCACGAACACCTACGCACCGAAGCAGCATCTTAGTATCAACACCTACCTTACCTATCCAGCGTCCACTCAAGAGACATGGGAAGACGGGCCTGCGTTTGGTGGATGGCCGGGACTGGAGCCTAAAGAGCGCGACAACCCGAACGTCAGGATCATCGAAGTACGTAAGATCACAACGCTTCAATTCGAGTGCGCCGGAAAGATGTGGACATGCGAACTGTCAAACGAATTGTTGTCCACGAAGCGCAAGCGTAGAATCGTGAAGACCGACGAAGAGTGGGTGGAAGAGTAAACCGTAGGGAAAAAGGGACGGGCAATGACTGAAAACAGACGCGACGAATTACTATTGGAGATCAGTTCAAAACTGGATACTGCGTGCGCCCAAATGATGGAGCATCATACCACGCTCTACGGGAACGGCAGGCCGGGACTCACGGCAAGGTTCCAAACGGTCGAGACTCATCAAGTAGAATGCCCCGCCCGACTCCGTGCACTGAAGGACAATAAGATGTTCACAGTAGCCGTCGTCATGTGCGCCATTTCGTTCGCTTCGTTCGTATATGTCATTCTCGAAAAGGTGTAACATGAACCCAGCAGATTGTATCCACATCCGGAGCGCATCAAAGCTCTCTCACGCTACCGCATGGATGACGCGGGGCCGCAAGGAGTCGCCAACGCGGAGCACGCATCAGGCAACGGCGCAATCCTTTACCGAGATCGTTCACGCCATACGCGGCAAGGGCGTCATCAAGGATGAGTGGAAGCCGTATCGCACACACATTGTTGTGGACGGCTGCGAATACTGCATCACCAGACCCGTCAAGGCCACGGACTTGCAGATCGCAACCGTTATCTTGGAGCTTGGGAAGATGGAAGGCTGGCACTATTCAACCATCTCGCTTGTGCTCCAAGCCATTGACGGGATGATCGCCAAGATCCGGCGCAAGCCCAAGGTCGGCATGGATTCAATCTTTCTGCGAGAGTGGCAAGGGACATGGAAGCGCGGTGTAATCTGCTCGGAGACAAGCAACCGCGCATACATCATGGCCGGACTGCTCCCGGACTGGCTGAAGTTCGGATCGCCTGACGACACATGGGATTACCAGATGCTCAGTCCCGACTGGCGCATTGTTGAGAGCAGCGAGGGATTTTAAGCCCAACATCGCCACACAATCGACGCCTGCGGCCATTCACGGCCTATCCCTTACTCTCGTCCTCCAGCACCATGCCGATGGCGTCGCTGATGGAGCATGGCTGACCTATGCACCCTGAAGGTTCGTACCGCCTGAAGCGCAGATGTTCGACCAACTTGGCTACCGGACATCCGTACTGGAGCAAGAGCGACGAGAGTTCCGCGATACCGTCAGCGTTCGCTTGCTCGCCTTGGTCGGCCTTGGTGAATACCTCTCGTACTGCGCCGTTGGCGTCGCGGTTGACCGTGATGTATAGCGTCACTTCGCCCACGGCGATCTTGCGAGTCAATCCTTGGCGATTTGATGGTAATGGTTTTCGGTTCATTGTTCTCCACTATAAGTAACAACATGAGTCATAACGGGAAAGTTCCGATCCTGACACCAGATAAACCCGCGCTGATTATTATGCCGCCCATACTCCATCTCCGGGAACTTGCCGCCAGCGATGAGAGCGCGAAGCGTGCGCGACGCCGTGGCCTTGGCGATGTTCCGCTTGTTCGTGAGGTTGACGTAGATTTCCCAAACGGTGTTCGACGAAAAGAAACACATATCCTCTTCTGGATCCCGGCCGTCGGCGCGCATCTGCCGCTGGAACTCTTCGCGGATCAACTCGACTTCCTCGCTCTCTTCGTCCGATTCACCTTGACGTTCGTGGATCAATCGTTGCAGCGCCGGAATGTCGTCGCACCAACCACCAAGTCGGCTCAACACGTCGTGCTCCCATTGACCCCACCGTGACGGCGTGATCTGTTTACGCTTCGTGCGTTTCAGGATATGCAGGATAGCCGACACGATCTCCCAGCGGTGGGCGGTGATGTATTCACGCAGGTCGTTCTCCCAATTCGCGTTGTATTTCGGGCGCGCAAGGTGGATCGGGATCGACCGGGAAGCAAGGTCGCTATCGAAGTTGAAGCCGTTCAGGGTGATGATCCACATGAACGTGTTCGGCCGCGAGCCCTCGCCGGCGTACATGCGGTGTCCGCTGATGGCCGGTGACGTGACCATGCTGGCGAGTGCCGCGCTTGTTGTTCGTGTCTCGGCCTCGTTGTCGTATAGAATGATCCGCGAGCGCAGGCCTTCTTCGGATAGCAGCCGCCGCTTGAAGTCCTCAACCTTTTCGGCGGTCCGGCTCTCGATCGCAACCTGGTTCAACAAGTGCGCCGCCATGTACGCCAGGGTGGATTTGCCGACGCCGCGCCCGTCCTCGCTGGTGATGGTGAAGATCGGGCGCATTCGTGCAGGGCCACCCCAACAGGTAGTAATGAAAAATGCCGCAATCAATGCCTTATCTATCTCGCTCGCTGGCGAGAATTGGTCGATCACATAGTTGAACGCCTCTATGCTTGGTTTCGGCAACGGTGGGTAGTTGTAGTACGCGCCCTCCATCGGCGGCTCGTGCGGGGCCAGCTCGACAATCCGGTACTGGTCAGCCGCGTGTATGACCTGCGAGAACGCTTCATCCTTCGTCATACAGCCTTTTCCGCTTTTCCAGTCGGGCGCGCAATCATTTAGAACGCCGATGAAAGCGAAGTAGTCGTGTACCCTGATCATCCAGCGTATGTCCTCGCCTTGCAGCGTCGGCTTGCCGAAGAGAACGCCGTTTACCTTGCCAAGTCGTTCGTGGTTCATCTTCTGTAGGTTCTTCATGGCCTCGCTGTAGCCAAGCGGAACGGTGATCGTTTTCTCTTTCCCTTTGTCGTCCACTATGGCGGTGCGGTAGTTCAACTCTTCGCCGCTACATAGGTTTTTCTCCGGCACAAGGTCCATGCCCATTTGCATGCGGGTAAGTTGTTGGCGAACTTCGTTCAGGTCCGGGAATGTTTTGTGCATGGTTTCTTTCTGTTCTCTTCTTGGCTGAATCCATTATGTCGTATCAGGAGAAGTCCCCACCTTGCCCCATCACCGCTTACTTAGCATCACGGTGACAGGGCGTGCTCCCTTCCTCCCCGGCCACGGTTCGGGCGGGAGCGGCGGGGGGTAATTATTTCGATATTGTGATCTCGGTAATCTCTTCAACGTGAACGATTGGCCCCATGCTTTGAATGTATGGAGGTAGTTGTTCGCGGAGTTTGCGCTTGTCTTCCATGAAAAACTCAACAGGCTCGCTGGATTTCAGTGCGACTTTCACAAGTCCATCCCCGCACAGAATCGTAATCAAATAACAGTCATTTGGTCCCATCTTCTCCTCCTTCTCCCCTGCTCTTAGCGGGGGGTTAATTCACCATGTACGCTTGCTCATTGGCACTCTGCGAAGGCGATTCTTTGACTTCCTGAATGCTCCCTGCACGGCGGCAAATGTGTCTGGCCCTTCTCTTATCATCGCTTCTGCCGTCTCGGTTCTCAGTGCATCCAGTTCTGGCATCGTTGTTGCTGCCAGAATCTTTGTGATTATCTCTTGTATTTCTTTCACTCCCCCTCCCCTGCTTGCTGGTTCGCTGCTGTCACGGATGCAACATATTCTTCGATGATTCTTGCCAAATCGTCGCATGATTCATCCATGTGCCGTACGCCTTTACGGAGCATACGTGCCTTGCCTCGTAGATTCTTAGCCCATGCTCGCATCAGAACTAAATCATTTGGTCCCATCCTCTCCTCCTTCTCCCCTGCTCTTGGCGGGGGGTTAATCGTTTATCGCCATATACGCCATCAGTAACGCAAGGGATGTCAGTACAAGACGTGCAGTAAATACTTCCAAGTTTCCAAACGAAAGCTCTGGCATATCATTCACCATGTCAATGGCCGCAAGAATCGCGCACGCTCTAACCCATTTCGGGAATTTCGGCATCTTCACTCCCCCTCGCCTGCGTCGGGAGCTTCGGCGGTGGGGATGGCAAGGAAGGATTTGAGGTGCCCCGCAAGGTCGGTATTACTAACCCAGTAATGCTCTCCGTTCCTGCCTCTGCCGTCGTGTGCTAATACCCCGTATGTTCCAGTCAGTTCAGCGGCTAATGCTTTTGCCATTGCATCCCCGTTCCGCTCTGGTTCCTCCCGCAACGCTGCTCTGGCAAGGGCGGCGATCTCGTCCATGTCCTTGTTGATCTGGTCAACTTGGCTTTTGCTCCAGTCGTCTCCCATTGTGTTGCTGTCTGCGATGTACAGGATTCGCTGCATCGGTGTTTTTTCTGTGTTCATTTCGCTTCTCCATGTTTGTTCTCAATCAGCACTCTATCGCGTATCTCCTTCGCGTGACTGGCATTGAGAGGGTTGTAGAATTGCGGTGTATCTGCTGCGAGTTTTGAGACCATGAATAACTCGTGACGTAACCGCTTAATCTCATCATCCACTACAAGTACCACCACCCGCCGCTTATTGCTAGCCACGTTGATGCTGCGGGATGTTCCCGCTTTGCAATCGTCAACGATGTTCTGCCATACTCCTGTTTGTTCTCGGTTCATCCTTGCTCCTTGTCGGTTGCGGCGGGTTCTATTACTTCACGCGAACAGAACTGTGGTGATTCCGTCCACGGATATACACCATCATCGGCTGTGTTTTCCGTTCGGTGTCTTTCCATTGCACCTTCCGCAATAGGTGATGGCTCTAGGCTTGTGGCGATCTGACGCTTTTTCCAATCAATCGCTTGTAACGTTGCATCTCGGTCATTTGCCGGGGACTCCTTGATGTGTTCTTCCATCAGATTTAGTCTGCATAAGTCGAGTATGTCATTCATCCCTCACCCCTCCCCGCGCTCGGTGGCGCATTGCTCTGCGAGTGCTTCCTGCTGCTCCAATTCTTCCTGCTCCTGAAGCCGCGCCAAGTATTTCTGTTCCTCTTCCTCTTGATTCTGCCGGAAAACCTCGTCTTGCCGGTATCGCTCACGCATCTCTGCTTCTGCCTCTTCGGCCCTGCGTTCCTCCCTGCGTTCGGCTTCCATGTGACCGTCCTCCCATTCTCTGTGCCGCTGACGTTCGTCGTAGTCGGCGGAGTAGCCGTCGTCATGCGGGTTGTTTCCCCATCGGCTTTGACCGCGTTCAAATGCTCTCGCCCCTTCGTCGCGTTCTCTCCAGCTCATCCCTCCCCCTCCTCGCGTTCGTCTTCACCCGTAATCTTGCAGTCAGTCCATTCCATGTTGTCGCGGATCAACTCTGCCAATTCCCGCTGCGCCCCCTCTTCTGTTTCGGCCTCAATCCAACATGATACGGTGTGCGTGACGTGGTATTTCATCACCCCTCCCCGCGCTCGTCGGCGCGTTGCTGTTCTTCATGCCCTTGCTGCTGCTGTTCGGCCCAGTCCTGATAGTAACCGTCCTTGCCGTGGCCTATATCGCCGTAGCACATAGAGCAGGTGTTGCTGCCTTGATCGTCCGGTATCGGTGCCCCACACATTGCGCAGGTTTTCATATCACCCCTTCCGTGCGCTCATCGGCGCGTGAATCGTTGGCAATCTCCAGTAAAACATCGGCGTGGCAAGGATCGGAAAGCCTGCAAAAACAAGCCAAGTTCTTACCCTTCAACTTGCTTATGATAATCGGTATCCATTCTGGGTGCCGTTCTACGTCCTTACGATATTCCTCGACCGCTTCTGCTGCCGTGTGACTCACCCCGCACCATCGGCAAATCGTATCGACAGGATGGGAGTTTCCGAACCGCCCCGGCCTGCACACGCTCACAGCCGGAAGCCCGTTCAATGCCATGCTCTCGGCTTGCATGTTATAGCCCTTGGTTCGTCTTCTTTGGATTCTCTGCGGTTTCATTCCGCTCCTTTCATCGGCTCCAAATGCAGCCGGTAGTAATCTCCATCAAACCCAGGATATGGGCAAGTGCCTATATCGATCTTCGTCACTGGCCGCAGTATCGTTCTCGGATTCTTGTCATACGCTCGCTGGAATCTGGCGTGTGTAATCTTCCCGCGCTTTAACCATATATCCAGGCACCACTTACCGCAGATTCTTCGGTACTCAATATCCTTACGTCCTGCCAGCATCTCGTCGAACCAGTGGTATGTCAGTACGAGATGGATGATCATTTGCGTTCCTTGCGATCTGCTTTCACGTCAGCAGCAGAAATCACGAAACGCCGTGCTATCTTCTCTGGGTAGGCTCTCGGCGTCTTGTACGAGCAGCAAACGGCATGGCCGTCCTTGTTGAAGCTCGTCACTGTCACTTGCTCACCTTTCCACGGAAACTCAGCACGGATACATAGCCGTCCACGCTTTCGGTAACTCCCGGCGCAACTAACCTTGTCCGCAATGATTGGTTTCCTTTTCAGGTAGCGCTCAATCTCTTTTATGGCGCTCCCGTTACCAGCGCTCACGGCGGTAGTGTAGAGCCCGTCGATTCCGCTTTCTCCGAGGCATCTCGATACATCTGAGTCCCATGTACCGAGCTTGAATATCTTATCAATATCTCTTTCTCTCCACGGAAAACCGGCAGCCGCGATATGGAAGCAACGCGATACATCCTGATTAACACGCTCCCACGATAACGGATTTGATCCGCAGTAGGCCCACGCCGATTCCATGAATTTCAATACCGGTGTGTCTGTTTTCATGCCGTCCCTTTCGTTTCCAACGGGTAATCCCCCTTAGACTTCCTGATACGCTCATGCTCCCAAAACGGCCAACATGCAGGGCAGACACCATCCGGTGAATCGGTGAACTTTGCGCCGCACCATCTGCAACGGGTCCGCTTCGGCTTGATCGCCCTCGGCTTGATCGTCGCTGTATCCGGCCAGGGCTCATCGTCAGTGTCAGGCTTCGGGTAGACTCTTACCGTGCTGACGTACTGGGGGCCGGTTCGGATTGCTCGGCGGGTTGATTTTGGTTCTTTCATTCTGACCTCATCATTAGTTCTTCATGCCGCCGCGTGAGCAGCGCCTTAATCATTGCCGCCGCCTTTGCTGGCGAACCGGCGAAGATGACCGGGACGTTCCAGAAGTGGATCATCTCGCTTATTTGGTGGATTGTGAATTGCGGGGTAATCTTGCGCCGCCCGTAATCGTAGCCAAGCCGTCCGGTCCCGCCGCAAAACTCACACTTCGGCTGCGGTCGCGGTTTCACGCAATCGCAGAACGGGAAGCCGTCGCCTTTGCATTCTTGGCAACGCAGCGACGCGCGTTCGTGGATGCACGGGCAAGGGCGAAGCGGGAGAACGTCGTACAGCGTTCCCTCAACGACGTAGGGCATGGCGCGTCCGGCCGCTTCATCATGACGGCGTATCTTGTTTTGCTCCTTGCGCTGTCCTTCCTTGGTCGTGATACTGTTCACGAAATCATCCACGGCCTTGCGCTCCACGGCGTACACGTCCAACTCACCATCATCAAGGCGCAGGCAGTAATCTCCGGTCTTGATGGTTACGGCGACCTCAAGAATTACGTCCGACATAGCCGCGAAGTGGGGTTCCAGTCCGTGTTGTTCGCGGCTGTCTTGGCAGATGGTGAGTTGGCGCGTGGTTGCCATTGTTTCCAGCCTTTCCTAGAAGTCGTCCATCGGCAATTCGTCCTTCGCCACGCTCGCGCCCAGCATGGCCTCAAGTTCGGCGGCGGCATCGTCAAGCGGAATCGTTGCCCGCGCCGTTTGCACGTAGAACTGAATGTACTTGTCTCCGGTCTTCTTGTTGACTTTCTCCTTGCAGAAGAAGGCAACATTGTCGGCGTCGTAGATCGCCGTGATCTTGCGAATGTTGTTGTCCGGCAGGCCAAGCTCGGTCAACAGGCCAACGGCGTTCTCGTAGTTCTTGTTCCCGATATCCTGATCGCGGCCAACGGTGCAAATATCTTGATCCATCCACAAGGTCGCGCGCCCTGTGTTCCCGTCCTTGTCCTCTCCGGTCAGCTCGCAAATCAGTTTGCGGTCGCCGCTCACTTCGACGTGCGTAAAACACGCATCAATGATCTTGACTGAAATCGTCTGCTTGTCACTCGCTTGAATTGTACCCATCTCATGCCTCCCTTATCCGTTTGTTCATCACCAACTCGACGCATCGCTGCGCCACTTTGTCAACACTCCCGCTAAACATATTCCGCGCCGCCCGTATCAGGTGCGCCCGCTGCTCCTTCGTCAGCGTGTCCAGATCAACATAGGCCACCGCCAGTTTCGCCTGTTTCTTGAACTCGCCGCAATATTCGTGAAACGTGCCAAGGCCACAACAACGCGCAAGGTATTCCACGGCCTCACGGTGCCCGAAGCCGCCCAACTCAATCGCCGCGTCGATGGCGTCGCCGCGTGCTCCGCACGCAAAGCAGGTCCACGTCGCGCCATCTTGGTTGATCCTGGCCGACGGGTTCTTGTCGTCGTGTACGAAACACTTGAACTTGTTGGCCGCGTCGACGGCAAGGCCGAAGCCTTCAAGAACGGCGTGCAGGCCGCAACGGTCTTTCACGGTGGCGCGGTATTCGTTGAAGCGTTGGTGGTTCATTATATTCCATTCACAGACATAACGCCGCAGGCAATATCTTAAACATTAACACACCGTCTACACCACGCTTTTTAGTAATGCGATCTGGATGCGTTTCGCACAACCTAATCAGAACGGCTTCAATAACCTCGGTATCCGTCCAGTTAGAACATGATGGATGATCTTTGCGCCATTTCATACAAAGCTGTTTTGTTCTCGATTGTAGATTCACCCTTTTATCTCCGTCAGTACTTGGTTCATTTTCCCAGATCCAGCATCGGTTCAGCTTCCGCTTTCGCCGCCTTCCGCTTCGCCCAGCCCTTGCGTGCGCCCGCCGATCGATTCCGCGCCTTATCCAGCCGCGCACGCCGACGAGCGAGGCGGCATTGAATGTCGGCGGTGAGCCATGTCAGGCCAGCGCCTATGATAATCCCGGCCAGTGTGTACTTGATTGCGATTACTGCCATCATGTCCGTGCTCCTTATCATTTACTTTTGATTTCCGACATTACACTACTCGGCTTCCCTTCTTCAATTACGGGAGCTATAAGTAACCACAACGCAACCTCGGCCTCTTTCATCGTACATCCCAATTTCTGTTTCATACCGCCAACAACTGCATTCTTGAGTTTCCCTGTAGGGATCTGAACCAAGGACATAAACTCAGGCAATGTTATTATGTTCTGCAACAACTCGTAAGCCTTTTGTGGGTCGGTGATCGTTTTCCGTCCCGCACGCTCAGACAATTCGAATCCGGTATTCTGGCCCGCCTCGGTCATCTCAGAGCACATCGCCTCAAGCTCTGCACCCAGCTTCTTCGCAAACCGCCACGCCTTCAGCTTCGTGCCGACCGTGCGCGGGTCCAGAAGCGCGGCGGCGTTTGTCTCCGCAAGCGCGTCGCGTGCTGCGACGGCATCGCCAGCGGTCCAGGACTGACACGCCGTGCAGGTATGGTGTATCGGGCAGTAGCAGCAATGGTCGCCGGGGATGAATGGTGCTGTCGCGTCGTCGGCGCGGGCGATAACCTGTTGGATCTCGTCGCGCAGGGCGGCGAAGTCGGAGAAGAGAACCGGTTTCCCGCCACCGGCGCGGGGCTGGAAGATGTGGAACTCAACGACACCGACGCCGAATGTCTGCATCAGCGCGGCGGCGTAGGCTTTCGCCTGTAACCCATCCGGTTTCACCCACATGCGGCCGAATTTCCAATCTAACGCCTTGATGGTGTCGCCATCGACGGTCACAAGGTCGGCGGTGCCTTCCGTGATTATGCCCATCTCGTCGTCCATGAGGGTGACATGGCATTCCTTTTGCCACTCGCCGCAGTGAGAGAAATGCAGCCCTTCGTACTCGTGGCATTGCTGCAACAGATCCTTCTGTTCTTCCGTGAGATCGGCGGGTGCCTCAATCTCCCCCGCCATGATCGCGTGCAGCATCGTACCCTCGGCGGCGGCGGCGCTGCTCTCTTCGTGCTCCATCCCGCTCGCAGCCCGCCCGCGCCCGGGGCAGGCGGCAATGGCGTCGAGTTTGCTTGGGCTGTTTTGGTGGTGGGTTCCGGGCATTAGAGTGCCTCCCCTTTATTCTCCTTAACCCACTGCTGCGCCTTCTTGATAAATGAATCGGGCGCGGCCATGATCTTCTCTGCATGTTCGGCCTTCAGTTCGTCGAGAAGATTCCAGCGCGCCGATGTTCCTTCGGGGATCCAGCGCGCGTGCCGAAGATAGGCCACGGCGTCACTCGCCTTGCACCCCTTGGCCTTGAGCGCGTCGGAGAGTTTTGGAGCGTCGTTCGTTGGTCCGTCTGCATCGCCTTCGCCCTTGCCTTCGGCGGCGTCCGGCGTTCCCTCGGAAACCAATCCTGCACCCTTCGCATCTGCCTCGTCCCGGTCAGCCGCCCAATTAACATAGGCCACGGCGAAGCGGTCGGGCGCGGCGAGAATTGAGGCGCGGTTCTTCTCCGGTATCAGACTCAGCGCGTCATTGACCGGCGTATTGGCGGCACAGGTGATGATCTTGCGTGCGCGATACATCTCCATGCACTCAATCGGTGAGACTCCGGCTTTGTCGAGGGCGGCAATCAGTTCGTCGATGTTCACCGTCACGGCAGCGGTTTCGGCTTTCTTCTCCGGCTCTGGTGTCTCCGTTGCGGTCGTTTCGATGATCTTCTCCGCTTTCTTCTCCACCTTGGCGGCGGGCGCTGGCGTCAGGATAGGCGCGGCAGCGGCGGGCAGCGCGGGCCGTGAAGGAGTCATATCATAGGACATTTCCTCTTCCCCATAGTTGCCCGCGAACTCGGAGGGGAGAATGCGGCGAACGGTCTTGCGGCATACGGTGGAATACAGCATGTCCTCCGGCCAACTCAACCAAGCACCTTTGAGTAAGCCCTTTTCTCTGGCCTGCTCGATGGTGAACGCGCCTGTCGTGGTCACGCCTTTATAGGAGAACTTGACCTCACATCGTTCGGTGGTCTGCTCGATCACTTCCCATTCGCCGCCCATCCGCTGGAACTTGCCCATCATGGCGTCCACGCGCATAACGGCGTCGCCCTTGTCGGTGACGTGGTAGGTGTTCTTGAACTCGCGGATACTGCCGCCCTCGCTCAGAATCGTGAACGCAATGAGATTCGCCTGCGCCTCGGTCTTGCAGTTGAACGAGCCGGACTTGGCGATCCACGCGCCCAGCCTTTCCGCGCCCGCCAGCATGTCGTCGAGTTTTTGT
>Ga0207997_1000960_pt1 | contig 14870 bp, 30 predicted proteins | sample AntAceMetag02UKN_FD_184777 | JGI IMG/M metagenome (GOLD analysis project Ga0207997, IMG submission 184777) | Saline lake microbial communities from Ace Lake, Antarctica - Antarctic Ace Lake Metagenome 02UKN (SPAdes) (version 2) | ecosystem: Environmental > Aquatic > Non-marine Saline and...
TCTTGGATGTTCTCAGTGCACACTACTTCAAGACCAGATTCAGATACAAGTTTTGCTTTCGACATGGTGCTCTCCCTTTTCAATGGACTTAATTAAACGAATGATCCTTAATTGTGCTCTCTTTAACTCAATCATCTCTTGCGGTATAGTCCCCCTTTCTAGTGTTGGCTTACCTCGACGACCCTTTTGTAATAATACGCGAATGTATGAATCACTAAGGTTGGCAGAATGGTTCCTGAAATACTGTCTATGACGAGCCTTAATCTCTGGACGTTCTCTAAACTCCTTCTGCTTTTTCTTTAAAATACTCATACCCTTTTTGCGCCAATCTCCTTCTAACCCAGCTTCCCCAAACATAGCGTAGACTTGATTTCTGAGCTTGGCGTCAAGGAGTTCCTCTTTATGCTCAGCATTGTATTTATTTTGTTTCTGCTTTTTTGTGTTTTTATCTGAGTTGGCGTAAACTACTCTTGCACGTTTAATCGCTCTTTCCCTATTCAACATGTGGTACCTACGATAGTACTCCAACCTAGACTCTCTGGAAGTCCAGTCTATACCAGATTCTCCGACTGCGGATTCACCAGTACGAGCCATGTGTGTTGGGATTTCCTCATGAGCATGCTTAGACATCACTTCATTCCCCGTATTTCATTCCATATTGTCTCCGCCGTCTTCTTACCCACACCATCCACCGTCATCCAGTCCTCCACACTGGCACCAATCATGTCCTCTGCTGTTTGAAACCGCTTACGTATCCTGTCACTCAATTCCCAGCCAATACCTGGCAACGCCAGGGCTATACGCCGAACCAATCCAACCTTGCCAACCAGTATGGCAGCTTCCGGTACATATTCCTGATGATGCGCCTTATGGTCCGCAAACTCCTTACAATTCCACCAGTACCGGAGAGATGCCACGGTAATCGCTGTCTCACTCTTGGTCGCGGTCCTGATCACGTATATGTTATCCTTCACCATCAACGTATTCAGAAACGCCAAGATATCCCGAGCCATGAACCGGCGCCTGCTTACACCAAAGTCTGGGGGTGCCCAACCACTCCTACCGTACGTCTCCAGGACGCCAGTATCAGGATTCGGCCGGAACACCCCTTCAATGATCAGATATATAACATTGTAGGAATTCTTCATGCCGGCAAGCTGGTGACCTACCAGGCGATTGGTAGACATGCTGCTGATGAGGTCACGTACCCGCTTCCGTTCAATGCCGATCCTGTACGGCAATTCATCTGGCCCATTGCCTATGAACATCAAGTCACCGAACTGTAACCTGGTCAACTTGGCAGAGCCTGTACGGAAGAATGGGTATAACTCTTTGGAACCTATCCGGTCATCAATATAGATCATCAAATGTCCTCGTTTTTAGTTAACAGGCAGACAGTTCCTGTATGGATTCAACACAAAATACTTCATTTGTAACCCACTCATTTCATCCCCAATATCTTTTTTATGACGATTATGAAAAACAGTTGAATATACTGAAAATCAATCTGAGTTTCGCATCACCATATTCTTAACTGCATTATCGTAGCCTCTCGCCAGAAACAAAGGCTATGTCCAAATAGTTTAATCGTGTACAATAATTGTTCATCCGTTTCTATCAGGTAGTCCTCGCGGATCACCGCCAGACATCCCCATTGTAACTGGTGATTTGCAAACAGGACACAACACCTTATTATTCATAGACAGCCCAGGCTTCAATATTAGTGTAATCTCATCCCTATTTCCATACCATCGACAAGAACTACAATGAAAATTATTTCTAAGAATCTCAAATAGTTCACTGCCTTTAAACAATGTGTAATCTCTATCAGTCATCCTGCTCCCCAGTCTCAAGTGCCTCATATGTTGCCTCAAATACAGCAGGACTTACTCGATAAAAATGTATGCCGTCAGTTTCCCTCACAATCCAATCACCTTTTGTGATATACTTCTTCTGCCCATAAACTGTGACAATATGCGGATAGTTGCCTTCATCGTCAGTTTCGACACCCATACACTCCGCTCCATGAAAGTATTGCTCGGCATCAATCACCGTCGGCTTATGTTTATATTTTGGCATCATCCTTCTCCCTTTTTGCATGTTTCATATTGTGAAATCATAGTGTGAACTTCTTATGACAGAACGGGCATTCAATTGCCTTAGCCAGTTTGTCTTCAAGGACTTTCTTTTCTACTTCAGCCTTGGCCACACTTTCCGCAGCTTTATTCTCAACTTCTGCTTTGACCTCTTCCTGTGCTTTGCTCTGGCGCTTGAGTTCAAACTGTGCCTTGGCAGCAGCAACCCTGAGTCGTATGTTCTCTTTCCGGATACGTTCACGTTCTGCTGCTTCTGCTTCTTCCTGTGCAGCCCTATCCTTCTCCTCCTCAATACGTAGGCGTTTTTCAATCTCAGCCCTTCGCACTTCTTCCTCTCTGGCTTCCTTCAATTCCACAAACTTCTCCTGCTGCTCCAGGTAGGACTCTATCGGTTTGATGAGAGCTGTCAGCGTCCGAGCTATCCCATCAATTGCTTGGCCTTCGCGGAGTGCCTGTTCCTTGAGCTGCTTTCTCGCCTTCTCCACATCAACACGCTTTTTCTGAAGGAATAGCCGACCTTCTCTGGCTATCTTCATATCCACCGTCTGTGATGCGTCAGTGACAACTATTTCCCGTGCTCGTCGTTCCCACTCAGAAGCAACTTGGAAGTAGTCAGTAAACTTGTCCAATATGAACTGAGCTTTCGTGGTATCTAATCCACTTTCCTTAACAATTACTTGTAACTTATCATCCACTCAAGTACCACCTTTCAGTTACGTTAACCAGTCAACGATGTCATAGTAATCAGGGTATATGTCCACAGCAACGCCGGCGAAATTGGCATCATCCTGTGTGTCAGTGCTGAAATACTGATTACCGCGCATTTTCCTGTTCGCACGGCAATTTACCACTTCGATGTAATTGTCACCCTCAATGTCAACCCGAGCCCGGAGATTCAGCATGGTATTGTAGCCAAGGTCAGTGAACCCACTCTCCTCATGCTTGCCGTTCCACGCACTGTCTTCACTGTTCTGCTTCTTGATGTACTGCTTCTTCAACTTGGATACGAAGATAACATTCTTGTCATTGTCATACGCTGCGTCTACCAAGGCCCGATACGCATCATTCAGTGGCGTATAGTGATGTGACTTGACCTGAGTCAGCTTGCCGAAGGTGGCAAGTCTGGCAATCTCATACATTTTGGTGTCCGTGTCAATCACAATGGTCCGGTACAATGGTGACACGAGCGCATCATAATACGTTTGCTGTATTTCTTTCCAGATTGGTTCGTTGGATTCTTGTGTCTGCGCCGGTGTCGCCCCAACTATCCGTACAGGCTTGAACTCAGCCACGAATACCGTCTTGTCCGGGGACACGAACTTGTCCAGTACACCTTCCAGACCCCGGTCAAGGTTGAACAGGGCAATGGGACCCGGTGCTGTCAAACTGAAATGTGTCTTACCCTCCTTCTCAAGTCCACCGATCCTTATGATGAGTCGTTTCTTTGGTTTGACATCCGCTTCAGTTACTTGTACCAGTGCTGATTTCACTCCGCCCAAAGTGTCCTCCCTTATTTTTTAACCCACATTATAACTACCATTACACTTAACAGGCCAATCTGTATTACCATCAGTCGAGTGATTACATCCAATAGGGCGGCTTGTTGTTGCATGATCTCGAACATTTCCATAATCCCTCCAAAAATTTGGCAAAAGGTTTTTAGTTTGAGTTTACCAGTATAAATGGATAGCGAGTATGATTGGGGGCTTAGTCATAATTGGTTGATTTCTGCGTATTCATCAGACCGCCGCTCTGCTTCGTTTATATCGTGCCAGAATGTGTCGCATTCATCCTTGAAGTCGAAGTCATACTCATGTAGTTCTTTATCTGATTGTCGCAACGTGGCAAAGATGCACATTGGGCAGTTGTCGGCGGCATCCTTCAGCGCATCCAGACCTTTCTTGTCCAGGATTTCAAGCAATTCGCTGATCGGGTCTGGCATTATTTCCCTGATCGCACACATCCTGCATTCACGGGCAGGGTTCATTGTACAGTGTTTCTCGTGTTTAACCATCGCATGTTTACTACCTCCACTTTTCTTGCAATAATCACAATAGTACCGCAACACACGTTTGATTTTCATCTCATCCCCTCCTTGGTCTCCATCCGATTAAATACATTAGTCTATACCAAAAGATTAGTTTCCCCCTGTTTATTTATCCTTTTTTATCCCTTTATAACAGCAAGTGGTTTCAACTCTACATCAACCGATACTAAATCATCTTGTGCTTTCATCACCATGTCAATATCCTTATACGCTTGAGGTGCCTCATCCAAATCATCAACGCCACGAATAGAATGAATAACCCCAGCACTGTCGAGCATTGCTATGGTTTTATCAAGGTCAAGTGTTCTCTTTGCCTCATTACGCCCCATTGTGCGTCCAGCACCATGAGAGCATGATGTGAATGAATCCTTATTGCCAAGACCAGTAACAATGTACGATGCTGTCCCCTGACTCCCCGGAATAATTCCACGCGACCCTTTGCGGGCGAGAGTGGCACCCTTCCGATGTACCAATACGTTCTTGCCGAAGTGGTTTTCCCATGCCGCATAGTTGTGGTGAATATTTATCTCATCATCAAACCCACAGCCGGTGTGTGCTGACATCGCCTCGGTGCAAACGAACATCATATTATCTCTGTTCACCTTGGCAAACGCAAGAGCAAAGTTCATTGAATCAATATAGTCTTTTGCTCCCTGTTCTTCAATCGGCAAGAATGCCAAGTCTGTATTGGGTATAGCAGAGAACCACCTATCACAAAACATTTTCGCAAGGTTGTGATATTCTTGAGCGATTTTAAACCCAAAGTTTCTTGACCCGCTATGAATCATAATCCATACGCGCCCATCGCTACCATATTGTATCTCGATAAAGTGATTACCACCACCAAGTGTCCCAATCTGGTAGCTTGCCTTGTTCATTTCTTGCTGAACAATCTTTGTGTCTGGTGCATCACCGAAACCATCCCACCCCTGTCGTTCCTTGTGATGATTGAAGCCAAGTGGAACGGCATCTCTTATGTCACCCATGATTCTTTTAATAGAATCTGTGTCTATTGACGTGAGTGTACTGCGCTTCGCAATCATTCCGCATCCGATATCAACCCCAACAGCGTTCGGCACAACGACACCCCGCGTTGCCATTACACCACCTATTGGCATACCATATCCTTGGTGACAGTCTGGCATGAGCGCAATGTGTTTATATGCAAATGGCAAATTCGCAAGGTCGTTCGCTTGTTTCAATGCCCCGTCTTCGATGTCAACACACCAAGATTTAATTGGGATACGGTTTTCAGTGTACACTTTTAGCATTTGCTTTCCCCTTTTACCAGGTATGAATATTCACCACCACATGCAACCAGAACTAATACAATAAAGAAGTTTTTCATCATAACCCCCCTGTTTAGCCTATCCGCACAAGTTTGGTATCGATCTTCCCACATTTCGAACACTTCCTGTCCTGTCGCGATTACTTTCGCCACCGACTGCAATATTCATTTCACCCTCGGCTGTGCCCATAACTTCTTGAAGAACGGCACCCGCCACTTATTATCCAAACGCCATACTTCAAGATACCGGAATGCAGCGTACAGTATCTCATGTTGGCAATATGCCACGATGGGTGCACCAAGGTAATACCAGATAGGTGCATGGTTCAGGTTCAGTATGTAGAAGAAGAGAATACCGAATAGCAGTCCCTTGGCAATATGCCAGACTTCATACAGAGGCTCCCCGAGTACTTTGCCGAAGCAGACAGCGTCACAAAATGAGGCTAGACCCCATGTTACGCACATAATGATGACGGCTGTGATCATATTGCCTCCTGCTGTATTGCGTTTGTGATACTGTTGATTTCACCTTCCATGCTGTTGAGCGTCTTGTCCACGCCCTCTACTTTGTCCCCGAGACCCTTCACAGCATCCACCAGATCCATGATGGATTCGTTAATGACTATTGCGATAGAATTGTTATCCGCCAGATGCTCCGTTGCCATCTTATCGGTCACCCCATCCCCTATCATACTATTCTTTACACTCTCCAGTCTCGGCATCTCTAATTCCCCCACGTAAATGCGATCTCTCGCAGTTCCAGTTTGAAATCGTCCAATTCCCATCTCTGATTCGCAACCTGCTCTGTCATGCCTTGTAATTGCCGATCATATGTCCCAGCATCCTCAACCAGCTCCTTCATGCTGTATTCTACCGTCATAAGGCGCTCATCTAAGCCACTTGTGAGGTTTTCAATGCCGATACTCAGGCCGACCACGATGCCGATGCAGGTAGCCGTGATAAGCGCCATTACCAGGAACACGATGCTGGCATTGCTACTCCCATTGGCCGAATGGAACGTTTTCGGTACTGCCATCTGTTTCAGTCTCCGTAATCTCTTCATTTGAACAACTCCCTATCATGTAACGCATCCAACCATGAATCATATCCGTGATGTGCTGCCAACCTGTTGAGTAGGTCTGTAAACACAGTCCTACTGCACCTAGGGACATCAGAAATATCAGCCCATCTTGCTTGATCCATCAGAGCACCAAATTCCTTTTTGGTAATCACAACCTTATCCATCATACCCCTCCATAGTTTTGGCATGATTCAGCAACATGATCCAATTCTCTACCAGTTCCTGCTTTGTGAAATCAAACTGCCATACCCTGTAATCTGGACTCGGTGGACTCCAGTCCCCTGCAAGGTGAAAGATACGCATGATGGCCCGGGTACAGCCCAATACATGGCAATACCCCTTCACCTGCAGCATATAGTACTGATTATCCTTGGGCTGATGCTTCGTGCCCTTCATGGTACACTTGTATTCCTCAAGGAACATGCCGTCATCATCGAAATCGATACCGTCCGGTGAACAGGCAATTCCGTCCAGTTCTACTTCAGTGGGTCGCACTGCTGCCTTCTTACCAAACGCCATAGTCAGAGTCTCTTCCCACAGGTATCCCTTTTCGAACTGTAGTCTGGGATCATCATTATCCGGATACATGTCACCGAACAGTTCATCCATCAAGCTCTTGATAACATCTGACAGGTGCATGCCAGGTGACCGCGGCGGTCCTTCTGTCCAGGGAAACTCTTCATCCAGTCGTTTGCAATTCATTCAGGGGCCTCTGTAGTGTCAGATTCTGCATCTACCTGCGCTCTGGTAGCCGCTTTATCCTTCGAATCTGCAGACGCCGCCGCAGCCTCTTCCCTATCCACGACGTATACGAATTCCTCGATGATGCCCCGCCATTCATCCTTGCCCTTGGCACGGCATATCCTCGCCATAAGCGACGTCCGGTCATGTGTCGGTACCTTTGTCTCACCTGTGCGTGGATTGGGCATATTGAGGTAATCCTGTACCGCTTCCAGTAACAGGCCCGGTGATGCCAGTTGCTCCTTTGTTGCGTAAAATCTCAGTGGTGCCCAGAGTGGTTTCATGTGTGCTGCCTTTCCATTAAGGGGAGATGAGGGCAGGCCGGGAGTATATGCCTATACGGAGGGAAATAGCCCACCCTCATCTGGTAAGTGTTATGGTTACGGTTACCCGGCGCTGATAGTACCGTCAGCAACGGACCATGGCCGATCACCACCGGTGACAAATTCCTCACTGGTAAGCAGTGCGGTCACAGCTTTGCGATCACTCGCATCCTTCAGTGACTGCAACTTGGCAGCTTTGACAATGACCTGGTTTGTCTTGACGGAGCCATCACAGTTGGCAAGTATCTCCAACATGATGCCGGCAGCCTCATCCTGCAGGTCTTCATCGACCGGGGCATCAGGGGCAGCTTTGGCTGTAGTCTTACCTTTGCCCTTGGTACCCTTGGCCGACTTGTTCTCGCTCGGAGTTTTGTCAATTCGATCAAAGAGTACGACAGTCTGCTGTTTGGCGTCTGCAGCTTTCCCGGGCAGGTTACCAAAATCAACAGCGGACCTCACAACATGACCAGTAGTGCCGACAATGCTCTTGATGTCCCCGAGATCATCCGGGGGAAACCCATTATCAACCATACTCTTGAGCAACATGCCCCACTTGCTCGTCTTGTTGAGTCGTTCTGCTGATCCGAGAAGGACAAGGTTTTTACCATCCGCCGATGGTCCGTAGTTCTTTCGATCACCGACCGAGTAGAATTGTGTGCTCTCTTCCCCATCGATGTCGAAGGTTAGGATTGCAACGGGGACCTCGTTTGGGACCTTTCCCTCGTAATCAGTCATTGCAAAGATCGCGTCAGCAATCGTTACATCTACATCGTCGAGAAATGCTCCGCCCTCGCCGAAGTCTTCAGGGTTCATACTGGCAAAGCGTTCCGCCATGGTAATACTCCTTTGTGGAAGTGTGATGAAACATGAACCGGTATTAAGCGACCGGCAACCCAATAGAGGTAAGATACCTCGCTGTTATTTCACGTAGGAAGGCAATCCGGTTAAAGAACTTCTCGCCGTCTATGCCACCATGCTCTATGACGTGGTCAATGCCATCGAAGAGGACCTTATCCATGGAGATAGACGTTCTCACTGTTGGCTTGGAGTTCATCTGCCCCCGTCTCCGACTCTTTATAATCTTACTTTCCATCCGTGGCTCTCCTTATGAGAAATGTTGTTTTATCGCTTGGATACCCGTGCTACCATATTATCAATCTCTGCACATACCGCCATACGGATGTCCAATGCCCTATTCTCAGCATCAATGATTGTGCGGATCTCAGCACGGTTGTGTAAGTATGAGTGTCCTTTACCTACATCACCAAGCTGCTCAACCTTCATCACACCTCTGGAAGTCTTTTTATGCGTGTCCATAGTGTGCTATTCTCCATATATGTACATATCAACTACTAAGTATGGGTGATTGTTTTTGTGCTCTGGAACGTCAACTAAAATGAAAGGGAAAGATGCACCATCAACTAATCCAGGTAATCTTCGCAAATGCTGCTTTGCTTTTACTTCGGTCCAAACATCAAACATCTCCTTTTTTCTGGTGGTGTAGGAACCCTCAGAATAAAACTTGCCACTGTCCTTGAAGTATGTCAGATTAACTTTCATTATTCTTCTCCTCTCACCGTGTCAACCAAATTAGTATGCGCATATTACATTGTCAAGTGCAAAATGTCAAATTACTCATTGGGGGACACATTTGAAATTCCCGCCATAAAAACCTTTTATATATACTATTCTCTCTATAGTACTTTATCTAAAAGAGACAACAACTGACCCCCGAGGGTTCCAGCCCTTTAAATACTGGACTCTAGCAGGGGTCACATTGCTTTTAAACCTGACCCCCAACTGACCCCCGACTTTTTTGCCCATTTCCCTGTCGTTTCCAGTTTTCATTGGCTTTGCGGGGAATTTGCCAAAAAAGTGCTCGAAAAGAGTTCTGTTAAATCTACCCCTAAGTGTTTTACTAGGGTAGTCGGTTCCAATGTTTCCGAACGTATGCGCATACTTAGGCATAATTGGCCCTTTTTGGTAAAAAACAGTGTTCAGTGTTTGTGATTTATTTGTCTATACTTTCCTCGAATTTTGGAAAATTGAAGTAATCGCAACCAAGTGCGACTGAATAATTCTTACCGTTTATTTCTATCTCAAGGGTTAGTAATCCCAAGAAACAAAATAAGAGTATGGTTCCGATAATTCCAACACCAACGTCTGAATCCCCCCGTTCACCCATTATGAACCTCCATTCTCATCATAGACTGTTCCAATTCTCTCCACGTTAATCCAGTCCCCTATGTCCATGGGGATACTCGCTTTCCAATTACCCTTGTCATCATGTAATTCCATACGCCATACCAAGCCTTTGAAATCTAGTACAGCTACAGCGTCAAATGTTTCCTTTCTGTACTCATTGTGCCAGATGAGTGTTACTCGGAGTTTATCCCCAGAGAAATACCATTCCTCTGCAATCTTGATACCCATGTCATAGTGTATTTCATGGACCTTTAACAGACTGTACCCGTAGTGTGTGATTGAGAACGATTCACCAGATGGCAGGCTGTTGGGTATCAGGATGCCAGTTTCATTAATAAAAATACGCCCGATGTCCTCATTGTTTTTAATAACTCGTAGCATTAATTCAGTCATAGCCCTACCCTCCATTCCTTTCAATAAAGTCAGACAACTCCACCTCTGTTTCTATCCTGATACCAACATAGTACCGGATACCATGCATCTTACGTGTTTCAATGTTGCCATCACCCCGTGACACCAACTGCTGAGTAAAGGCCTTGTGTGACAGTACAGACTTGTAATCTTCCCCATTCTTCTGGCAGTAGCCCTTGTACAGGTCATACATCTTGGTACATCTACACCGTACATCAAGTCGTATACCGCAGCAGTCTTCCAGAAACTGTCCCAGGATATCCATTTCCACACGGTAATTGTGTGTTGCTTCCAGTACACCGGGTGGTGGCTTCAGGCCCTCTTCCTGCCACAGTTTAGCGCCTTCCAGTGCCCATTTTAAAACGCCCGATCTGTGTTTGGGTTTGTGAGTCAAGTCCTCCTTCAGTGCTGGATCCTGTTGCCCTATTGGTATGCGCTCGGTAAACGGTATCAGTCGCAGCCGGCGCCAGATTGCCGTGTCTGTGCCCTCGATACGCGGCCGGTGGTTGGACATGAGCCAGATTTTCCATGTCGGATACAGTTCGAACTCTTCCTTGTACAGGAACCTAGCCACCACTTTGTCCTGCCCAGTCATACGTTTCAGCAACCCTTCATCGAACTGGTCCTTTCCGGATGCCTCAGACGCCGATACGAAGCGTTTACCCATTAGTTTGGCCAAGTCATTGCGTGGACGTTCACCGGGCTGTAATGCCAGGGTATTGGGGCTTACCTGGGATGCGTATTCACCCAGTACCTCCAGGACGGCATTCATAAATGTGGATTTGCCGTTGGCGCCCGACCCATATAAGAAGAACATGACTTCCTCACCACAGTTGCCGGTCAGGCTGTACCCTACCGCTTTCTGAACAAAGCGCTGTATCTTGGGATCGGGCAATACCTGATCCAGAAAGACATGCCACAGTGTGGAGCTGGCATTCTCCCGGTAGTCCACGGGCGCGCACCTGGTGATGAAGTGCTTCCGGTTATGTTTGCCCAGCACCCCTGTCTTGATATCGATAGTCCCATTCTGACAGTTATACAGCCACTTATCGGTATCCATGGCGTCTGTGGACATAGGCACCATGCTCTGGGCAAGGTCAATCATGGATTGGAGTCGCATCTTGCCCTCACTGGCATGGGCATGCTGGAGGATGCGGTCCCGGTGCTTAGACCGGATGTTCTCAGTTTCAGGGTCGCTGCTGATTGGGATGGCGCCAATCTCCTTTGGTATAGCCTCGGCAGTGGCCAGTGCAATGCCCCAGATGCGCCCGGTATTATCTGGTTCCCAATACTTGCCGTTCCAGATGTACCATGTCTTGAGCGCGTGGCAGTAGCGAATATCACCATCAGCCTGCATCAGCATGCGCTCAGCATTGCCCTTATCGGTTAGATTGTAAGTTGTAGCCATGTTAACCTTTCTTTGCAGAATAGCACTCGCGTATTACCTTCTCAAGCATGTTAACTGTGGATCTTTCACCTGGGCCGTTGACAGCAATCTCACAGAATTCATCCTCGTCTTCAAGACTGTCTGGGTCCAGTATTGGGTATGTTGCGTAAACAGCGATTTGTCCTGTAGTGAGTCGTTCACAACTCAGAACCATGCCATTTGACATGTCTGCAACTTCATCAGAAATGTCAGCTTTTAGTGGGAATTTGCCACCATTTGGTAATCGGTACTCAGTAATATCAATGGTCTTCATACCACTATCTCCCTTTGTAATGATCCATGGTTTCACGGTATGTGTGCCTCGTGCGGTAATCAACAAAGCCTTGCCGGGAGACACCCAGTTCCTTATACAGCTTCGTCTTGGTCTTGCGGCGTTTCCACTTCACGGCCTGCTCCAGAGTCATGCCCCGGTGATACATTCGATCCTGTAAGCATTGATAAGTGACATCAATGGATTCAGCAATGGCCTTGAGTCCTAGTATGCCCCTGTATTGGTACCTACACTTGGATATTGCTACTATTATTGTGCGACAGTGAATGCACTGTGTGGTTTTCCCGGAAACAAGGTTGCCTGCGTATATGGACTGTATGGTGCCACATTCACATACACATCGCCAATACTGTTTGCCGAGGTGTTTCAGTACTTTCCATTTGCCGAATCGTTTGCCGGTGTGGTCAATAGGTCTACGCATACGGTTATCCTTTCTTTGATCGAGTCTGGATAACCGACTGTGACCAGTTACCGGGAACCTTGTCAGCATCCTGCAGTGCCTTGTCCAATTTCCGTGCTTCATCTTTGCGAATCTTGGCGTGAATGGCTTTGGTATTGGAGACTGCCATGCTATTGATACGTTTCCATACCTGAGCTTGCTGTGTCAGGGTGAACCCACAGCCCTCCATGATACGCTGTAGGTACTGGATGCCCTGTTCAGCTCTGTGGTAATCTGCTGCGTACTTGGTAGGTAGTACTGCTGGTGCCGTGCTGTGCTGCTTGAATGGGTTATTCATCAGGGTTGCCTCCATCCATATTAATGGACAGACTGCCACTTCCTGGTATAACGGATGGCTCTACTGGTGTGCCATCAGGTTGGAATTCCAGAGGTTTACCATCTTTGTCCTTTAATACACTCCCGTTGACAAAGGCATCAGTGAAGATTGCGCGGTATTCTATGCCGAATCGACGAGTATTGAACTCCAGCCTGAGAGTGTGGCATGGGAATTCCAATACACTATTACCGCTGCCATTCGGGGACATCATGCGTACCTTATAGTCAGCACCTTTGATATTAATCTTTACGCTGAATTTCACCGTTACCTCCCTTCTACTTATTTGAAATTAACACCCAGTGTATCAAGTACAACACCCAATCCTAGATCATTGATGCAGTAATCATACAGTTTCCGGTGTGTAATCTTCATCGATTGGAATCTGTTTGGTTCCTTTTCCAGGTGTGCTCCGAACATGCAGTAAATACATCCAGTTGTTTTGTACCCCATATCATATATGGTAGAGTACGGTATCCTGAGCCCATTGATGTAATTCCATATATCCTCCTCCAACCAGAACGATAATGGCCTGGACTGCACCTTTCCATCATATGAGTTACAACCATACCGCAAATAGGACTGTCTGCGGAAAGCGCTGTTTATTGCCATGGTGCCAACAAAGCTGTGCAACCCAGATTCCTTTTCAAACTTCTTGGCTGGGCGCTTCTTAAACACATCACAGCATGTTGGGGATATCTTGAATGGGGCATCTATGAGGTATTTCCACTTCTCTGGCAGCTTTCCACACCGGTACTTATCGTCAGCACCATACAGCCTCTTATGTAGCAGCTTGTCCGATTTAGTGGTTCTGATCTCGTGTATCTTTTGACTGTTCTCCTTGCTTACTACAGGGTAGCCATATTTCTCTATTACTGTTTTGAAGGATGATGCTGGTTTGATCCATATTACGTTATCCGTGCTTCGAATGAACTGGATCACTTCTGGGAATTCAATGCCTGTGTTAAAGAATACTGCTGGCACCTCCGGATACAGTTTTCGTACCAGGTGCAGCAGTACTGTGCTATCCTTGCCACCGGAGAATGATACGTATACCTTACCGTTCCAATGCACGTACCATTCGTGGATGCGTTTGATACTCATTGACACCTTTGCATTAAGTGGTAAAGCCTGGCGTTGAAGCAGGGACTCATTTAGTATCATTGCCACCTCCTCCCAGTGCACTGCTCATGGTAACCTTTGCAGGAAACTTTGCATCCGGGTGTTCTACTACTTTGCCGGGATACACACATATCTGTTGTCCATCCTGCAATGAACCTGATCGACGATCCCCTGCTACCAATTCCTCAAGGGGTGCGCCTGTCTCGTCACGAAGTATCACACCATCCACCTCAATGTCCGTGCAGAGTACACTGTACCGCACCTCTTCTGTGTCTGTAAAGGGGCCCGTGTCACACACGATCTTCAACCGGCCAACCTTCAACTCCGCAGTGTCCTTGTCCGTCATCAGGAGTGCTGTATACCCTGCTGCTACATCGATGCCTACACTTATGCTGAATACCATGTCACGCCTCCGCCCATTCTGTAAGCAATATGTTAAGTAGTGTCAGCTTGATACTGCCAATCGGCACCGGTATCCGTTTCAGGTTATTGTGTGCATCCTCAATATCCGTGAATAACTGCGCCCTGAGCCTGTCATGTGACCATCGCATACCAGTCCAGTATACATCAGTGTGGAGTTCAATGCGAGGGTTATTTGGTGCATCAAGGACTGTCTTGATCCACTTGATGATGTAATACGATTCTGATCTCTGCATTTCCAAACTGTCTGCTGTCATGTCCCCTACCTCCGTGTTACGATTGTGAGATTCGTGCTATTACCCCAAATCATAAGTGTTAATACTCTTGATCAGCTCCTGCCAATGTGTACGCCGGATACGCAGACGGGACCAAGCGGCCCCGTTTCGAGCTTATACGTTGTGGTAATACTCTTTCACATTGAAACCAGTCAATGCAACAATAATGCGCCGAGCTTCACGTTTGGACATACCGCCAAGTATACCCGCTATTGCATCCGGCATATTCACCGTCTTTTTTGCAACTCTGAGCTGGTGACGTTCTGGTATTGATAATTTATGTGACATTGATATATACCTCATGTATGGTGGTGTTACTCCCTGGCATCCATGCGCAATGGCATTATGAGACCTTTGAAGCCGTTGGTCT
>Ga0207997_1000962_pt1 | contig 14853 bp, 19 predicted proteins | sample AntAceMetag02UKN_FD_184777 | JGI IMG/M metagenome (GOLD analysis project Ga0207997, IMG submission 184777) | Saline lake microbial communities from Ace Lake, Antarctica - Antarctic Ace Lake Metagenome 02UKN (SPAdes) (version 2) | ecosystem: Environmental > Aquatic > Non-marine Saline and...
AAAACCAACAGTTATTTTTCTCCGTTAAAAATAGTTGCTCAATCTTTCTTGATTTAACCCAACCATCTACGGCTGCTTTGACTTCAAACATATGTTTTGAATAATCGTGTCCTGATACTATTCCACCTGGTTTAACTTTCTTTGACCATTCGGCTATATCATTTACTACAAACTCGTAGTGGTGGTTGGCATCTATAAATACAAAGTCTAACGAGTTATCTAAAAAGTCTTTAGATGCTTCCATACTTGACTTATTAATCCATTCACAATTAAAATCTGCCAATCTTGTCTTTGCTTCTTCAAAACAAGCCTTCTGTCTTACTGGGTCTGCATAATATCCAAAGTCTTCGTAAATTGGGTAATTATCCACAAGGAATAATTTTGGTTTATTCCTTCTCATTTTATACATTAACCATTTAGAATATCTGCCCTTGTTAACTCCTATCTCTGCTCCTATTTTAAATCCAAGTTCGGCAAACAAGTTTGGTAATCCTCTATATTTATCTATGGGAATTCTTATCTGTGATTTATCATCTAACTGAAACTTCTCTTTAATATATTTAAATGTGTCGTCATAACTCATATAGTTTTTTCTCCCAATCGTGATGAAAATTTGGGATTGGAAGGTTATCTTTAATTAATTTCACAAAAAAGTCCTTATGCTCGTTTACCCAATAATTGTATGAATAATTGTAGCAAGGCTCAACGCTACTCCATCTATACATTCTTCCGTGCATCTGTCCTTTATGAAGATGGGCATACCAAGTATTCTTATTAACTACTGCTCTACCACCATTCATTACAGTTGTCATACACACTTCTTCTCCTTCTTGTCCCCAGCCCGTATATCCTTCTGTTTTCATAAATCCCATTTTGTCAAACCACTTTCTGGTCATAAAAATGAATGAACCCTGAGTAATCATAATATCGTCTATCATTATGTCTTTCCTTTCTTCTGATTTTATATCCCACTTGTATCCTGCTATTCTTTTCTTTTTCTTCAGGTATTGCCACATAGGATATACATAATCTATTGGTGGTCTATCATCTTCTATAACTCTGTCCCATTTTTTAAAATTCATTTTATATCTTCTTGGCACAACTACCCAGTTATCTTCACAATCTTTGGCCAATGCTTCATCAAATCCTTTGGCTACTACACAATGGGCATCCATCCACATTACATATTTACCGTGAGATATAGATACTCCTGCATTTATGGCTTGTCTTTTTCTCCTTTCGTTATTAAGAGGCAAAGGTAGACTGATATAGTGAACCCTCTTATCAATTATCTTCTCATAGGGAGTATCACCATAACCATCAAGCACTGGGAATATTTCTATTTCCCCAGTTGCTTTTTCTAATACATCTTCAATTGTCCTATTCAAGAACTTCTCAGTTCTCGCTGGTATCACAATAGAAATCATACATTAATTTTATTCCATCTTTAAATTTAATTTTTGGTTCCCAACCGAGTAACCACATTGCCTTTGATATAGAAACATCTTGGTCATAAAAGTCATCTTTTCTTTCAGCGACATAAGTAACCTTTCCAGCGCCTAATTCTAAAGCATAATTTGCTATATCATTTATAGAGATTGATTCTTCTCCTGTTAGATTGATTGTTTGTCCAACAACATTATTTTTAATCATTAGAACTAACGCTCTCACTAAGTCGTCAATGTGGATAAAGTTTCTGGACTGTTCTCCGTCTCCAGTAATATTAATAGGTTCTCTATTTATAGCAGCATCAAGGAACTTCTGAATACACATATCACTTCTCATCTCTCTCTTAAAACTCTGTCCATATACAGTTCCAAATCTTAGAATGTTATATTTTAATCCAAGTGCTAATCCCCACATCTTTACTAAATACTCGCCTGATGCCTTTGACATAGCATAGGTATCAGTTGGATTTATTAAACTATCCTCTCTTGAAGGATATTCCAAGGGGTCTCCATAAATACAAGAGGTTGAAACAAAGTTCAAAAGAACTTTCTTTTCAGCACATATCTTGGCAATGTTATTCGTGCCAACTATGTTTACTTCGTATGTTTCTTGAGGGTGGGCATCTGTATAAGACAAGACTGCCAAAGCAGCCAAGTGATAAACTATATCCTTTCCTTCAATAGCTTTTTCTAACTCATCATAGTTTCTAATATCATTTGGTTTATCAAATACTTCTACTTCGTGTCCTTTCAAAGCAAAAGCGAGCTTTGAACCAATGTATCCCAAACCTCCAGTAATTAATATTTTCATAATTATCTATTCTTTATTCTATATCTCACGAACCCACTTACTTGAACTGCTTGTGTAAGAGTTATTACAAGAGCCGAACCTGATGATAAAGTTATAACTCCGTCTTCATTTTGGTATGAATTATCTAATACAAGATTGCTTTGATCTGTCGATAACGCATATACTCCTCCATAAGATGTTGAACCATCTTTTAATTGAACTGTTTGTGTTCCTGCTGCATTAAGATTGATATGATCAATCACAATATATTCAGAAGTTCCAGAAGGAGCAACTATAATTGTATGACTTGCTGCTGTAGCAATATTAATATCAGCTTTTAAAGATTTTTCAGTAATCATTTTATTATTTTATTTTATTTTAGACCTTTGTAGGGATTTTACTTCTCAAGAAAACCCCTCAAAAGAATGCCAATCTATTATTATGCAACTGTGTAAACAGGGATATAATGAGCAACTGCTCCAACCATGATTTTAACCATTCCATCGCAAGCCACCGATTGTGGTGCTTTCATTGTTGCGTCAGTAGTTAGAGTTGCTTTGAATAGAGAATCCGCTACTCCAAGAGCAGAGAAGTCAATACCCAATATTCCAGTTCCTGTTATAGCCATTGCCGCACCAGCTGTACTATCGTTTTTAATCGTTAGCCCAACCGCTCCAACTGCAGCTGTATTGTCATTAGTAATAGCTACTAAAGAACGAGTAGTTGTGTCGGCACTATCCGAAGTAAACGAAGCAATGCCTCCAGAAGTAAGAGCGTCAGCAACTATACTTAACCCCGTCCCAGTAGTAAGAGCACTAAATGTTCCTAATATCTGAGTAGATGTTGTTCCACCTGTTGAAGCCAAGTCTAACAAAACACCAGTAGTAGTACCTGTATCGACTGATGAAGAAGAAATTCTAACAAGAGAAGTTCCAGCACCAAGGACTGATGTAGTATGGTTAACATTGATACATGTTCCAGCACCAAGAGTAAGAGCGTTATTGGTAATATTTAGGTTATTACCAGCAATAGTATTTACTCCAATGATAGAAGCAGTATTCCCAGCACCAGTAGTTGAAGAACCAGTAATTTGAACTAAATTACCAGTATATCCCGTAGTTACTGTTGATTGGGTAATATTCAATGCTTGAGCACTTGTCTGGGCAGTATCACTTAAGGTTAAGTGAACTAATGTTCCAGCAACAGTTTGAGATGAACCTACATCTAACAAACCTGCGTTTGAAGTTGAAGTGTATGCTCCAGTTGATTTAATGGATACAATTCCATTGGTTGCAACTGCACCTGCTGTTGAGGTTGTGGCTCTTATTAAAGAACCAGTAGTCATTCCAGTAGTTCCAACGATTGATAAGTTTATACCATCAATCATTTCTGCTGAAGTCAATTTAAGAATAACTGTTTCGTCTGTTGCTGCAGTAATAAATTCTACCAAAGTTCCACTTGAAGTTTCCGCTCCAGAATGGGCAACATATAACAATCTACCTGCTCCAGTAATAGCCGTTGATGATGATCCAATGTCTACACCTATACCAGTCGTTAGTGCGTCTAAGTCATCCATTACAATACCAGAACCAGTTGTCATTGCTACAAGTGAAATATCAACTGCTTTACCAGCAGCCAATACATCAGAAGCAAGTATCTTCATTATCGTTGTTTCATCGTTTGCAGCTGAACTAATTCCTACTAAGACAGCACTTGTTCCTGTGGCTGCTGATGATGCTATTTCTAACATTGAACCAGTAGTACAAGTTACTCCTGTTGCCGCAGAACTAATTGATACCAACGAACCAGATGTTTGAGTTGTCCCTCCAGCAACTTCTAACCCCATTCCTGTGGTAATAGCTGCTAATGGAATATAAACTGCTGTTCCTGATTGTAATCCCGAAGGAGTAATCGTGAAGAAAGAAGTAGTAGTTGTTCCTGTAAATGCTCCAGAATCAGCAAATTCCGCAAATGAATCTGCTAAACATGAATTATTCGTAATACTCAATGTGTGAGCATTATCAGCATCTGTAATTGTTACAGAACCATCAGAAAAGACTACATCTCCTGCTGTTACGGTCAAAGAGTCCGAACCAGCATCTCCCGCCATTACTAACATATTAAGAGTAGCGTCACCTGCTTTAGAAAAATGCCAGGTATCGCTTGTTCCCTCAATATCATTTCCTGTTCCAACATTGGTAATCTGAATCAAATCTCCTGAACCAGCACCAGTATTGGTGATAGTCAAGACATCATTATTTCCAGTTGTTCTATCAAATGTAAGAGGAGCTCCTACCATCGTCAATGTTGTGTCGCCATCATAGATAGCGTCCCAAGACGATGCTGAACCTCCTCCTCCAGCGGCACCCAATGTTACGGATGTCGTTAGTGTTCGATATATCAAATTGCCAGAACTATCAATATATAGTCCATACGAGAGATCTCCAAGAGGATTACTTGCTTGTGTTCCGTTAAACCTCAAAATGCCCTCCCTTAAATTTATATTTTTAGGAGAACTATAACTTTTATTATTTATTGTCATTTTTTTAGAGAATACATGGGTTGGATAGAATATTGATATTATCTCACCCACTATTAGCCCACTATTCTCATCGTTAAGGTTTTATCGACCTTTCTATATTAATTTCCTGTTTCCTAATCCGCAAGATTAGTCGTCAGGATCACTATCGTCAGCTTTCGATCCAACCCAACATCGAGCTACATCGTTGTGTCCTAAATCAAACATTGCTGTGACACTCGTTTGTATCTCTTTGGTTTTATAAACCACATTTGCTGGGTCAAGACTTGTTGCTTGAGATTCTACGAATTGAAGTCCTTCACTATCTGATAATGCTCTTGAGCTATCCATCATCCACCAATAAGCGGCAGTTGTTAGATATTCGAGAGGCAAAATCTTGAATGCTGGGACAGCAGTTCCGTCATTATCCATTGATTCTGGAATCTTTCCAGACTTGATTGCTCCCAAAATTTCATTCGCTTTGAAATGAACCGCACTACCTTTTTTACAAACTAATGTATCAAGGTTAGCAGCTCGAGGGTTTCCCCTTGGGTCAACAAATAACGAAGCAGTTCTGTGGGCTGCTTTTAATCCTGCGTAATCAAACGAAAGATTATAAGTAGTCCCATCATAGACATAGTTGTTCATATTAGTTCCCGCATCTTCTCTTGTGTGGTCATCGTCAATTAAGCCAAGAGAGTCTCCACCGGCTATTGAGATTGAAGTTGTTCCATTTATTCCCAAGTGAGAATAATTGGTTGTTTCAAACCCATTAGTCAATCTTTCCGCACAAAGTTTTTCCTTCTTTCTTGAGACAGAAGCTTTTAACTCTTTAGCGACATTGTTAAGATCTCTTTTCTTAATTCCGAATTTCCACATTTTGAATGTGAATGGAACAATAATTCCTACCATGTTCTGCGTGTATGTTTTGTCATATCCCTGTATAGGAATATCACTAACAATAGCAGCATTCTCATCGACAAAATCAGCCTCGCCTAAACCTGATAAACTACTATCTTTTTCATAGTAATCTTCTGTAGATCTGACATTGAAGTATTTTGGATATGTTACTTCAGGTTCAGATGTTTTTGAGAAGACTTTCTGAATAGATAAATCCACCAAGTCCGCAGCTTGAGCTATATTTAATGGAGCTGGCATATTTTATCCAGTAGCGTCAGGGTCGACTCCACTACCAACTAAAACTTTACCAATAATTGAGGTGGTTGTTGAACCAACTCTATCCTGTATAAATGCAGGAGCTCCACCCGTTACATCGGTGTGAGAGTTATTGATAGTATTCCAATCAGTAAGAATCATCCTGTCTCCATTGTCAGAGGCAGATGCTGTATTTGCACAAGCTCCTTCTACATCTTCTGTTCCATCTAATTCATACGCTAAAACTTGTGTTGGGGAAGTCGTTGTAACTTCCATAACAATTGCTTTGCGTGTCCAGTGATTAGATGTAGCGTCAGCTGCAGTCCAGTTTGCTATACCAGCTTCTTGCTCTATTAAGTCTCCAATGGCACAGGCGAGAGATGAAATCGTCAATTTTCTGAAGGAAGCATCCTTCATTGAAGATAACACTTTAAATCCGACCATGATTTTACTATATTATGTTATTTTTACTCAGCGGAATCTCTTATAAATCCAGTTCTTTAAAGTCATTATCAGAAAATCCTTTAAGATGACTTTTCTGTTCTGGTGTTAAACGAGTTCCTTTGGGAGAAGACTGACCTCTCTGGGCCGAGTTGCCCGAATGAGATACGACCTTCAATTTCTCTTTCTGGGCGTTGATTTTTTTGAGCTCACCCTCAGGTTTGACTCCAAAAATATCCTTATGAATCTTATAGAAGACTCTTTTTAAATCTCTTGGATTCGCAGGTTTTTTGTAGTCTTGGAACTCTAAGACAAATCTATTCCACAATAAATTATCTTTGTCATTCTCCGGCAAATATTCAGGATGATCCTGTAAAAAGGTATCCAGAACATCATTAGAAGCTTGACTTTTAGTTGCAGACTCAAGTTCTCCTTTCTTAACCCATCCATGCTTCTTAGATAAAACATTCAAGAGTTTCTCAAGTGTTCCTAATTCAGCTTGATCATACCCTTCAAGTATTGCTTTCTCATCCTCATTGAGTTCATTAGGTTTAGTATCAGACACTCCAACTGGAGTATCCCCTAATAAATCTTTGGCTCGTTTTTCACGATTACCTCTCTTAAGACGAGTAACTTCTAAGCGAAGAGCATACTCACGGGGGGTTTCGTTGGGAAGACGCTTTATTTCATCTCCGGGTTCCTCTTTAAGTGGCTCTACAAAGCCTTTGTCTTCTTCGGGTTTGGAAGGTTCTTCCTTTTCAGGTTCTTCAGGAGTGACAATTTCTTCTCCCTCCTTACCTTCCTCTTCCTCTGGGGCTTCGTTCTGTTTTTCTTCGGATGAAGACTCCGATGGAGTTTCATTCTCCTCGATGTCTTTAGGTTTTATAATAATTTCCTCTCCTTCATCAGGATCAGATTCTATCTCAACCTTCTCAACATCATTTACTTCATTTGATTTTTCAGCCATAGTTTTTACTTTGATTATTTTACTTACTCAAAGATAGCAAGAAAACAGCTCTCCGAGTCTTGAGAGCTGAGTAATCCTCGCAATAGAAAAGGTATTTAAACCATTGCGGGGACTAATTCAGCCCTCACGATTAATATACCTTTTTTCGATTAATTGTTAAATTATTCTTTTTTAGTTTTTTTGCTTAACTTCCCAGAAAGCGTTATTGCCGCTTTGTCTTGAAAAGTAAGCTCTCCTTTAGTATTAGCCTCTTCTATTTTCTCTACTAAGTAACCTTCTACTAATTTGGTTATTTCAATTTCCTTCTCTCCTCCTTTATCATCGTTCCATGTCCAAGAAGTGGCTGGCTCTCCTTTGTCGTCCATAACAGTATTTACCTTCTTGTCAGCTTTCTCCCATTCATTTTCAGATATTCTAAACTTCTTAGTGTCTTCTAACGCATCTACTAATGTTTCGAGATTACCCTTAAATTGATTTAATAGAACAAGGGCGTATAATCTCTCCGATATGTTTAATTTAAGTGTCATAATGTTTAATTTTACCTTTATTATTTTTTGCTAAGATTAACCTTGACTGCTTCACAGAACTTTCTTATGCCTTCTACTCCATCTGTATAAGAAACTGCTTTTGTTCTAATGTCAACCTTGTAGAACTCTTTATACGAATCACTTGCATTTGATTTCTCTTCTGGAACGATTATCTTGAATAAGAAACCTGAACCAGTTTGAGGATATACTATATCAATCCCGAAATCTAAACCAAGTATTTCATCAACCATCTTTCTCCAAGCAGGAGGGATTGGCATCTTTTCAACTCCACCCACTTCTGCTTCTGCCATTGGAGTTGGTTTTGCTGGTTCTACCGTGCCAGTAATTTCAGGAACAGGTTTGACAAGTCCATCAATTAAGTTGTCAACGCTTTTAACAACACCCATTACTACTTCTGTCAACCTATCCATACTGTCCTTTGAAGCATACTCTTTCTCTTTTAGTATCTTTTTAACTTCTTTTGTTTTTACCATAAGTTTTGATATTTTTTACTTCTTTAATTTTACTTGCCGAATGATAGCAAGAATACCGACCTTTTTTATATACCTTTGTTATGAAGGGAGCAAAATACCTGAATGTGTCTTTCTTTTCTTAACCAGACCTTGAAGCCCTTCCTCTATAACCAGTGGCACACTAATCTTGTAGTTAGCAACCACAGTTTCTCCCTTCCTCATATCTTTCTTTAATTTAATGTGATGTTGTCTTTCATAGACTCTGATTTCAGTTTTCCTTACGGGCATCATTTCTTCTTGTTCTTCTTTTCCAACTACCATAAATACTAATCCATATAAGTCTTTAATTGACACATAAGATTTTATCCATTTGCCATCTTCATCTCTTACTTTCATTTCTACATAGTCTTTAAACTTACCATTCTTATTGATTTCAACCTCAATATCGTTTTTCTTGTTTTTGTCTATTAAGGTAGCAATGTTATTATTCTCCATCATATACTTCTATTTTATTATATATTTTATCTACTGTCAAACTATTCATGATTTTTCAAGTAACAAGCATACTATTGTTAATACTAACAAGAGTTCTAACATTATCCTTATTGCTTCATCATGTCTTATTGTGCTTTGGCTTTCTATTGGTTTCATGTTTGTTCAGGGTTCTCAAGGAAGTCAAAGAACTCCTTTAATCCCTGTTTTTTACCATCTCTTATAAATAACAACTTGAGCGTGTCAAATGTATCCTTACCAATTACATTCTGTTCATTCCATTTCTCTAATGTTTCAGCATATAACTTAATTAGTGCTTCAAAATCATTTGAATGTAATATCTTAATTAATTGTTTGCGTGTTAAATTGTCCATGTTTCTTAAGTTGTCTAAAGGTAATACCTTCTATTACTCGACCTTTAATATTATACTTAATATCCTTACTCTCTGGCATTTTCAACCATTGTTTTCTTAATCTTTTTGCTTTTCTTTGGTTCATCTTATTTGTTTTTACTTGCTCTATATCTTTCAAGTATGCTTTGCATTCTCTTTGGAACTTTGTATTTAGGATTTTTAGACTTATATTTTTTTGTTGTCTTCTCCCATGTTTCTACATTTCTTTCTTCTGCCGGAGATAGTTTCTTTTCTTCTGGTTTCTTTATGTCTACTTTCTTACGAATCTTCTTAACAGCTTTTTTAATTAAATTCTTCCCTGATCTCCACACTTTCTTTGCGAGCCACCCTGTTGAACTTATTACTGACATAATTTTATTTGTTATTTTTGATTAAACGCTGACTTGATAGCACCTAATATACCTGGTTTCTGTCCAGATGGTTGAACTTGATTCTTTGGAACAACTGTCTGTCCACCTTGAGGTGGTGTATTCCCTGTTTGTCCTTGCATAGTTTGTCCACCAGGAGGCATTACTCCTTGTTGTTGTTCTAATCTTGGATCATTGACAAATAACTGATCCTTCTTTGCTCCTTTCTCTAATTCAAGCCATGAGTCAGGCAACCAATCTTCTGGGTCTTCATCATTAACTTTAAGTAATTGCTTTGATGGTTTTAAGACAAAGGCAGGGTCTTGACCTAATAGAGGAACTAACAAATTGAATATCTCTGATTTTCTTTGTTTCTCTAATTCTTCTGATGGGGCAAGAATTGAAGTTGGAACTACATCTATTAATCCTTTCCACCCTAACTCTCCTAATTTTATATCCTTTGCTACTTGAAAATACTTTGATTCTTTAGACTCATATAACTGTCCACCTCTCTCTTCTAAGTTTAAACCCATTTCAGGATAGAAAGATGCTTTGTATTCGTCAATTCCACCCATTTCATTAGGTTTACCAAATAGTTGGCTATGTTCAATACCTGTTTCTTTCTCGTAAGCCATTAGTTGAGTTGTATTAGCGAAGTTATGTATCTCAGGTGTTGAGTAAATCTGCTTCATCCAAGAAAGAGTTAAATAAGCGTCTTGTTCTATGGCATATGATATGTTTTCTACTGGTGTTTTCAATCTCTTTAAAGAAGCCTCCTTAGCGTGTAGTATTTCACCAAGTGTCTTACCTGTTATTGCTCCTTCAAGAGTTGGAGTTATTCCAGAGTCATCATCCATTCCTGTTTTAAGAAATTGTAATCCATCCCATGCTTCTTTCCCTGGTCCAGGAACTTCAAGCCATTTGACATCACCATTTTGTATTTGTTTTCCTTTACCTGGAACTATCTTAATTGTTCCGTCTCCAAATATGTCTGTAGTTCCTGTATAAAAGAACATTTTAAGAATTGAAAGAACGAGCTGATCCATAGTCATATTTGTCATCTTGTCATAGAGTTCTTTCTTTCCTTTAATTATTTTCCAAAGAGATACACCGTAAGGACTATTAGAGTCTCCTATTATCCAAGGAGCGTGCCACAAGCTTAATAAACCATCATCATTAGGAAGAGGTCCGTTATGGAGAACTATTTTCTTTGCTGGAACATAGATAGCATATAAATCTTTTAATCTATTCTCATAGAATCCAAGAGTAATTATATCTTTCCTTTCTTTCTCTTGCATTTGTTTCTGTTCGTCTGATAACTCATCTAAATCAGTTTGTTTAGCTGATGTTCCTATTGCGTCAAAGTCAGCATAATTACCAAACTCTACCTTCGCTGAGTCGTAAGTAAAGTCTATTTCGTAGTAACACTCATTTCCTGAATAAGAATCGTATGGGCGTGCCATCTCGTCTATCCAGGTGCGATATGGATCTAACCTCTGCTTAGCCACATCGTTATACCATACCAATTCTTTATCTTCATACTTTGAGTTCTCTGGGTTTTCAGAATCATATTCTGTTAATACTTTCTTATCATATTTAATAACACGAGGATAACTTCTTCCTACTGCCCAACCATACTTTGCCAAATCAAAAGCAAATAGTTTTAGAACATGTTTTGAATCAGAGATCTTCCAGTTTCTTTTCCATAGAGCGTTTGCCAAGTCTCCTGTTTTCTCAAACTTCTTAACTAATGCATTCATTATTGCCTTAGGGTCTCTATCAATGATAATTGAAATTGCTGTTTGTATCTTAGTTAACAGTGTAGGGTCAGAAACACTTGACCTCCATTCAGTTTCTTCGGTTGAAACAGTAACCAAGCGAGAACGCTTACCTGAGTCTTGATCTTGTTCTAATCGTTTGCGTGTAGTTAGAGGAATATCAGAAGGAGTATATTCTTTATCAGCTTCTCTCCAATCATTCTCAACCTTTAAGTTCTTACGATATTCTTTCATCTCTTCAATTCTTCTTGAAAGAAACTTCTGCATCGCTACCTTTTCATCAGATGGTTTATATGCTTTTTCTTTACCTTCTTTCTTCTCTTCTTCCTCCACTTTTGCTTTGATGTTATCTTTTGGCATGTTATTTATTTATAAATAATGGTTCCTTTTTAATTAAAGGGATACCCTTCTTTTTATTATACTCTTTTTTCTTACTTTGTAAAACCTTTTTGTTTTTTTTAGGAATTATTGACATATTCTTCCGCGGGGAGGGTCAAGATTTGCACTTGACAGGTTCTTATTAAGACTCATTAATGTCTTTTAATTCTATGTGAATATACGATTTCCCATAGATTAGCGAGGACTAATGTATCACTCGCTGCGTCTACCTATTCCGCCACCTCCCCATATTACTTTCTATAATTTAAATTAAATCCTCCCTCACTACTCTTCATTTCTTTTAATCTTCTTTCAACCATAGTTAGTGGTCTCGGAGTTTGTCCTTCTCTTAGTGTCTGTAAAAAATATCTTAGTTCATCAGCAGCATGGTCTTCTCCTTTTGTGTTAACATCTTCTGGGTGTAAATCATCGTGCATTAATTCAGGTAGAGTTCTTATTATATTAGGACAAGTGTTAAAGATTTGTAGTTTTGGGTCTGTGTTCTGATCCCATCTAAGATAAGTATGCACTATGTTCCAACCAACTACTCTTTGCTTTGATGCTGTTGTTAAACCATTAACCCCACATCTATTATATATCTCTGCCATTGTTTCAGGTAGTCCTAATTTTGCAAATGCTGCTGAATCAATCACTGTATATCTATATTGTTCGTTTACAGATAGTCTTGCTATCTCTCTGGCGTGTTGGTCAGCATCCTTTCCTGTTCCATAATGTTCTCTATAACAGAATACTCTTCTATTCCAATCTAACGCATACCAATGACAAGAGGTTATTCCATCTCTGCCCGAAGGATCTATACTTCTAAACTTTAACCAACTCTCTGGAATAGCAAATGGTTCAACCACATGCTTGTCTTTAAAGAACTCCATAAAGAATTGTCCTTCAAATACATCCCAATTACCTTCCCAATATGCTTTTCTTAATTTCTCTGGTAATCTCTTTAATTCATCTAAATAAGATTCTGCTAAATGAGGGTTGTCAGTTGGTAGTGATTGAACAAACTTTAATTCTTCTGCTCTTGGGTCTTCTTCTGTTAGTTCTGGATTAACCCATAATTTCTTAACCCACGCATGTCCAATGTCTCCTGGATTAGATGCTCCCCATAAACCAGTATCTTCTATTCCAGGCCATCTTACAATTGATCTTAATTGGTCAAATACTTTCCTTTCATTCTTGGTTAGCTCATCAACTGCTGCGATTGCAAACTCGGAAGAAGCATATTTAGATGGGTCGTCAAGGTTTCTTAATGCTATCACCCCACCACCATATCTTGGTCTTAGAACAAAACTCATTCCTTCTATTTGACTATTTGAAAGAGTGCCTAACCATTCAGGGAACTCTGCTTGTATTTTAGTAATCTGTCTATCTTTTAAAGAAGGATAGTTCTCACAGAATAAAGCTACTCTAACTTTGTTTATTCCTTGCTTTGACCATTTAAGTAGTTTTCTGATTAGTCCCCATCGTAGAATATAACTCTTGCCTCCTCCCTTAGCTCCTCCATAAAAAGGATATTTGTAATTATCAGTTGCTAATAAGAACTCTCTTTGTTTATCTGTGGGATTTATTAGATCACTTAATTTAACTTTTTCTATTTCCATTATATGTCAACTATTAATACCTTTACCTTGCCTGTGATTTCAACTTTATCTTGTGGTTTACCTATAACCTGGTTAATTGAATATTCTCTTGCGTGTCTATCTTTAATAGCATCATCAGCTTGGGCCTTAGATATTCTCTCCCAATTATCTAAATGAGCTTTCTCAAAAACCCCTCTTGCATTCTCTTTAGCAATAGTCTTTTTATTCTTAGTTCCCTTTATCCTTCCTCCGATTTTCTTATGTCCTTTTTTTGCAGCCATAGTATTAATAGTTTCAAATAGTTTGTTTATATTTTGTTATACTTAACTTTATTTTAACACAAGACTAATGGTTGTCAATACTATACTACTATGTAATCATCGCCTTCTAAGTCTCCTTTGTTTACTATCCATTTATAGTTCTTTCCGTCTGGTTTATGTATAGATAAAAACTCTCCATTAAGAAAACCATAATAGTCTTTGTCTTCCCACTCTAACTTATGAACCTTTTTACCTCTAATAATGTTTATCATAGCCTCAGGGAATTCCATCATGCCCTGTTCTACTTCAACATCTTTTGGTTTAGGACTTTGTCCTGTTTCTGTTTCCATTTGTGTTATTGGCTTTATGTATTCTTCCATATATTTATTTTATTTTATTTTCTTGTTTTAAATATCCTTTTATAAACTTCTTTTCAGTATCACAGACATATCCTGTATGCCCTAAGATATAACCAGCAGAATATTCATCTTGATTGGGCCACCCATTGTCTCCTAACTCTTCAAGAAGCTTACATAGCTTCAAGGGTGTAATCCCATAAAACATAATTATTGTATTTGTTTCTTTTTTCATGTATTTTTTTATTTATTACTCTCGACCTTTATACTTCTCTATTAACTTCTTATTTTTATCTATGATAGCTTGTAGCTCACTAACTTTATACTTCTTTATCTTGTCACCTTTTCTCTTTAATTTTTGTATTATTCCTGGTCCATACTTTCTCTCTAAATTGATTGCATATAATATAAGATTTCCATTTAACCATTTATTACATCTTGGACATTGACAATGTATATTCTCTTCTACAAAATCCATATTATGTCCGTGAACAAAATGTCCTGCTTGTTGATTTTTCCAATCGTCTCTCTTCTTACAAGTAAAACATATACCTCCTTCTTTCTGCCTTATATACTTTGATTGTAGATCCCATGCCTTCTTTCTTAGTTTAGTTATTGATACTTCTTTAATTTTCTTCTTTTTAAGCATATTTTATTTAGCACTGGCTGAGGATTCTATCGGTCGTTCACCTCACTTAGCTCGAGATACCATGAATAAGGATAAATTGTAACCTTTGACCAGCCTCAAGCACCAGTTTATTATTTTAAAAACTCTACTAACCTATCTTGATATTTTGTAGGGACATCTTCTAAAACTACTTGTAATATCTCTTTTTTTGTTTCTGCTTCTTGGCGAGAGAGAGCTTCAAAAAGATATAATCCCATTCTATCTGTTACCTCTATCAATTTTTC
>Ga0207997_1000964_pt1 | contig 14850 bp, 9 predicted proteins | sample AntAceMetag02UKN_FD_184777 | JGI IMG/M metagenome (GOLD analysis project Ga0207997, IMG submission 184777) | Saline lake microbial communities from Ace Lake, Antarctica - Antarctic Ace Lake Metagenome 02UKN (SPAdes) (version 2) | ecosystem: Environmental > Aquatic > Non-marine Saline and Alkaline...
GAGTGATTTACAAAAGAATTTTCAATATTATTTTAGATCTGTTGAAGGTGTTGGTGACTTATTAAAAGCTACTCCTGAAAGCGGAAGAAGAGTAGCAAGTGATTTTCGTTTAACTTTCAATATGGCTGAAGGTATTGATCAAAGAGTTTCTTACTTACTTAATCTTTATAGAAAAATTGCATGGGACGATGTTTATCAAAGATGGATTTTACCTGATATGATGAGATATTTTTCAATTAAAATTTATATTACAGAATTTAGAACATTTCATCGTTCATCTTTATCAGAAATAGCTGATGAACCAACACAATCACAACAACAAAATATTTATAATTTAGGTAAAACTAAAGTATTTGATAGACTTAAAAAAGAACTTGGATTCGAACAAATAAAAAGAGCTCTTGGAATAGGAAAAGTAACCTCAGGAGAAATAGAACCAATTTATTTACAAGTTTTAAATGGGATTTTACCAACACATGTAATTGAATGCCAAATGTGTGAATTTGATATTGAAAATAATTATAATTTAGATTATAAAAATACTTTATCTGTTTATGATGATCCTACTGAAGCAACTGTTAGTTTTCAAGTTAAAGTTGGAAATGTAAATGAAATTCAAACATATCCATTATTTAGTCATTATATTTTTAATGATTATAAAATTAATGGAAGAGATAGATCTAAAGAAAAAGGAAATACAAAAAATAAATATGGATATCTTACAAGTATAGGAGGAGATGGAGTTTATGTAACAACAAAACAAGGAGATGCAAGATATAAAAATATGGATCAAATAGCTCAAGATACTATTTCTCAAAAAAATCTACATAAAGCTGGAGGAGTACCGTTTATTGAATCAGGAAATATAGATAATTTTAAAAATGTAGGTCCAAATGCCGCTCTTGATGCTGAAAAAATAAATTCAACTAATCCAGCAACATGGGTTAAAAATGCATTAACTTTTGGAAAGGCATTTGGAATTAATTTCATAGCAGAAAAGGTTGATAAGGCAAAAATGACTAAAATTCCTGGATTAGGATTTTCATTTAATGATGCTATCGCTGCTATAGAATCAAAAAATTTCATTTCTGTATTAGCATTAATAAGAAGAGCTATCAATGAATCTGTTAGCGGAACAGAACCTCCATCATCACAATTAGATGAAAAAATTAGTAACACATTCAAAGAATTTTTAATTGGAGTAACCCAATCCGAGGCAACGGATGGCGAGGAACTCGAATTGATAAAAGCTGCTAATTTAGCTTTAGGAGACAGAGGAACTTGGAATAAAATTAAAGATTTATCTTTAGCAACAGATCTTATAGGACCAAATGAAATAAATGAACCTGTTGAAATTAGGGGGAAAGATGAATATAAAAAAAATATAGCTTTATCTACTAATAATGATAGATCATTAGCAACCGATTTAGATGGTAAACCAAAATTTATTAAAACAGGGAAAATATTTGAGGCCGCTCCTAGTAAAGTAAAAAAATAAAAGATGAGAGCTAAATTCATATATGAAGGAATAGGTGATATTTTAAAGGGTAAATCTGAAGAAGATATTATATCTTCTATGGAAAATATAGATCCAGATGATTTGCTTGAACAATCTTTAAGAAAAGATTTTTTACCTGGAGTAAAAAAAGCCTTAGAAATGGGAGCTAATGTTCATGCTAATAATGACTGGGTTTTACTATATGCTTCAAATTATGGTTATATTGATATTGTAGAACTTTTACTTAAGAATGGAGCTAACGTTCATGCTCAAAATGATTATGCTTTACGATATGCTTCAGAAAATGGTCATATAAATGTTGTAAAACTTTTAAAAAAATATATCTAATGAAAGTACCAGATTTTTTAACAAAAGATATGAAAGATAATGATTGGATTGCTACAATCACAAATAATAACGATCCATTATTTTCTGGTAGGTGTCAAATAAGAGTATTTCGTTTAATGGATAGTATTGATTCCAAAGAACTTCCATGGGCTGTACCTATTAATTCTGTTATATTTGCTGGGGATGGGGCAGGTTCTTTATCAGTTCCAAAAATAGGTCAAATTGTTCGTATACAATTTAACAATGGAGATATTTATGCTCCTGAATATACAACTATTCAAAATATTGATACAGAATTAATTGAAGAAATAAAAGAAGATTATGAAGGAACACATGTGATTCTTTACGACCCTGATGAGGGATTAAATGTAATTTATCAAAGGAATAGAGGATTTGAAATTTATTATAGAGAATCATTTATACAAATTGCTCCTGATTCAATGATTACAATTCAACATGCAAACCAGGATTCACTTATTCAATTAGAAGGAGATAAATGTAATATAGTAACAAAAAATGAAATAAATATTTCTGCTGCTGCAAAAGTTGAAGTTGTTGCCGATGAAGTAAGAGTAGCTGGAAATGATACAACAAAAATCGGGCCAGGACCATATAGCCATGCTATACTAGGAGAAACAATTATATCATTATTATCAACCTTAGCTACATCAATTGATAGTAAAATGCCCGCAACTCCTGGAATAAATGTCGGAATAGTGGAACAAGCAAAGCAAGCTGCTACATCAAAAAATGTCCTTATATCAACTTAATGAAAAAAGAAATAACATATAGTAATCATTCAACTGATGCATATTCAAATCAAGTAAATATGCAAGCAATCATTTATGTTGATAATGAGGACGTTGGATATGTTGATTATGTGTTATATAATGATGAATTAACTGTAAGTGATATTCAAATAAAACCCAAATTTAGAAGACAAGGATTTGGATCACTATTAATGAAATATATTCAACAAGAAAATTTGGAATATGAATATAAAGAATCAATGAAAACAGATTCAGGTAAATTATTTAAACCTAAATTTGTTAGTGAATCTTTAAATGATTTTTTCAAACCTAAATCCGAAGAAGAAATAATATCAATATTAAAATCACTTTATAAATATAAAGATTTAAAACAAGATTTAAATGGGCTCCCTTCTTTGGAAAAATATTTTGAAGATTTTTCTTTTTTAAAGGAAAAATGGTTTGGAAATTCAATTATTAACGTTTTTGATGATGAAAAATGGAAATCTATTGATTTTACAAAAAAAGCAACAAAAATAATCTTAGATATATCAAAAAAATTAAATGGTAATTTAAAAGCAGTCCAAACAAGAATTGGTACACAAGGAAAAGGATTATTAAGTTTTCTATATAAATTAAATGAATTACAAAGTAAAATTTATCATGATGATAATTCACATATTTTTAATTATGTTTATAAAGGATCTGATTATGCATATGTTGGTGATAAAAACGGATTTGGATTATTTATTTTACCTGAAAATTTTCTAAGTACTTTTTTTGGAGTTAATAAAGAAGTTATTAAATAATGAGCTTAGTATCAAATATAATAAAAAAATTCTTATTAAAATTTTTTAATAAATCAACTAAAAAAAATTTAGATTTTTTCAGTAAGCCAAAAGCTTTAGTTGTTTTACAAATTGCCTCGCTTGCTATTTTAAATCCTCTACTTTCACGGCTTAAGGAACTTCTCAAAAAAAAATCTAAAAATTCTTCCATCATAGATAGTTCTGTTGACATAGATAACCTCTCAGATAATGATATAAAAAATTATGTAAAAAATAACAGAGATTTACAAAATGTTTTGGATTATGTAGGAAGAGATTTAGATGAATCTATTGCTTCAGATATTACTCTTGCGTGTTCTGATCCTGAATATTACGTAGATCAAACTAAAAGATTAAAAAAAGCTCTTGGAAATAAGGAATTAAGCGGAAATGACTTTATAAAAATTGCAAAAAAAGAAAGTGATTTTGATGAAAAAGTAAATAATTCTAAAATAGGAAATCTTGAAAGATTACTTAGTAAAATAATCGGAATTCTTCCTTGGCTATTTCTTATTTATATTCTTATTCTTAAAATCAAAGAATTTCTTACACAAAATGATTACCCATCAAAATATAGAGGAAAATATTTACAAAGACTTATTAGAACAATAGCTAAAATCCTTAAAAAAGTTTCAGGAGAGGTAAAAGGAGAAATTAGTGAATTTATTAATATGTTAAAATCTTTAGATTCAATTATTGTTGCATCCTTAATGGCGACATTTGTATATTTAACTAATCGAAAACAATTACAAGAAGAATCATTTAGGGGTTTTTCTTCAATAGCAAGTTCAATAACATGTGAAAATATTGAAAATCCTATAAGTAACGAAGATTCTCATCCAGATTTTAAACCATATGATGAAAGCAATGTTGTTATATGCCCAATTGAAGAAGAACCTATGGTTCCTCATGAACCATTTAAAATTTCAAATGAAAATTTAAATTCTTGCGAGGTCGTTCAAGGATCTCCAATGACTACAACCTTCGTTGATGAAGGAAATTTTTATGATATAGCAACAAAAGCTATCTTTGAAAATACATCTTTATTAAATTTTAACATATTGGTTTCTAAAAAACAAGTAGTGAATACTCAGACGACTCTGGGGACACTTGGGGATGTCAGGGTACACTCGCCTATAAATGGAATAGTACATAATATTGAAAGTAATAAGATTATTATAAGTGATATAAGTGATTCTGGGAGTATGATCCTAGAAGAATTAATTAAAGAATCTCAAGACCTTTATAAAGAATTAAATGATACTAAATATTTTATCAAAGATTTCTATGTAAATTCATGGTATCCTATAATGCTTAGAGAATCCCCTTTAATCGATGCTTCAATAAGTGCAGCGGAATTCGGAAATATACGATATTTTACGGGTGGTGTATGGGAAAGATTTGAAGTCGTTCAGAAAAATGCAGATGAAAGAAAAGAAAATTACGAAAAAACAATTTCAAATATAGCTGGCAAAGATAATGTCAAACAAAAAGCTGAAAACGAAGAATTGGGATTGATAAAAGAAGAAATTGACATACAAGATAAAGTTTATTACAAAGAATTAAGAAACATAACATCAGAAGGTAAATCACAAGCGCAAATGACACTCCCAAAAGAAGAAGAATTTGCTGCAATTGATTATTTCTTTGATCTTTACACTGATGTTTTTAATTTATGGGATCAAAATGAAATTGTTGTTCCATTCAGAGATGAATTAAATAAAATTCTTATTGAAAGATTTTTTATTGATGAATGGAATCAAGAGAAATTATCCGAAAGAGTAAATAGTCTTTGTAATGAATTATCAGAAGGAACATTTTTTGAAGATACTCCAAACTTTTTTATAGAAATGTTAAATCGTTATAATAGTAATAAAAAATTAAAAAGTGTTAAAGGTTTTATTTCATCATTAGGAAAAGACAATGAATCATTTACAGAATACGAAAAGGAAAAAATTATTAATAAAATAATGTTTATTTTTGATTTTGTTTTACAAATTCTTCAAAAAATAGAAAGTAATTATGTATCTACATTTGATAGATATGAAATTGTAATAAAAGAAGCCAATTTTATAGAGAATTATTTTAATCAATTATGGAAACGTTACGAAAATATTCCAGGAGAATTAAAAGAAATTTATAAGAAATTAGATGAATTAGAATATACTCTTACAACATATTCAATAGTTACTATTGATGATGAACAATATCGTTATTATGGACTTGGAAAGGAACGAGAATGTCCAATTCCAGATACAGATGGTGATGAATATAGTTCTCCTTTTTCTGAATCAGAATATGGACAGTTAAAATATTGGTTAAAATATTGTGCTATTACAACATTAATTGGAATAACTAATTTTCCATTGGGATGGAGTACGGGTTTTCCGCCTCCTTTCGGCCCTATTCCATTTCCAGTGGTTTACATTCCTATTAAAGCATTTCAACTTAATTGGGGTTTTATTGTTATTGGAATAACTATTACAGGAATTTATCCATTTCCGTGGGTGTTATTTACAAATTTCTCTACTAACTATCATGTTCCTCTTGCTGATCCCGCTTCTTTAATTAAAAAACAAGTACGAAATTTAAAAAAATCTCTTACAAATAAATTTAAAACGTATCGTCAATCTACCTTAAAAGAATATATGACAAAAACAAAAAAAGAAATTATAATTACAAATGAAAAAATTGATTCAAAAACCAAAGAAAGACGTATTCATAAATTAGAAAAACCACGAAGAGATAGAACCAAAAAGAATAATAGAATTATATATACGAAAGAATTAAAAGAATGGAACTCCATTCAACGTAATTATGATAATGAATTATTAACTTTAAAAAACGAAAAATATAAATTAGAAATTAGATATAAAATTGTTTATAATGCGTATTCAGGGGCAGAAGTTGAAGATAATTCAGATACAAAAATTAAATCAATGAAAAAAACTGAAGAATCAATAGATAAACAATTTGAAAAACTTGATAAACTTATTGATAGTATTAATATATTTTTAGCGCCTTTACCAATTACATCAAAACCTGAAACTGCAAATTTTGGATTTACAATTAAAAATCCTAAACCAATTATTAAATTTGGAGATGAACTTAATGATAATATAAACAATGGAGTATTAGATCCTATAGTTGAGAAATTTGAATTTAAAAATAAAGATTTAATGTCAACAAATTACAATAGTAAATTAGATAATACGGTGGTAAATTGGAAAAAATATACAAGTGCATTAAGGGGTGCAATGCCTACTATTATTAAAAAAGATCCATTTCCAAAATATGAACATCTTAAAGTAACAAATCTTCCTTGGATTTCATTTCTTTATAAAGATTGGACAAGAATAGGAGCTCAAACCTATGGCTTTCCTATCTTCCCACCTTTACCAACAAGTTAATTCTTTTTAAAAATATGAATAAATAAAACATGAAAGCTAAATTCGTATATGAAGCAATAGGTGATGTTTTAAAGGGTAAATCTGATGAAGATATTTTATCCTCAATAGAGGATTTAAAACCATATAATTTACTTGTACAATCTTCAAAAAAAGGCTTTTTACCTGGAGTAAAGAAAGCCCTAGAAATGGGAGCTAATGTTCATACTCTTAATGATAATCCTTTACAATGGGCTTCACATAAAGGTCATTATGATATTGTAGAACTTTTACTTAAGAATGACGCTGATGTTCATGCTTTGGATGATTTTGCTTTACGATGGGCTTCAGAAAATGGTCATACTAATATTGTAGAACTTTTACTTAAGAATGGAGCTAATATTCATGCTTACAAGGATGAGGCTTTACGGTGGGCTTCAAAAAATGGTCATTTAGATGTTGTAGAACTTTTACTTAAGAATGGGGCTGATGTCCATGTTAAAAATGATGCAGCTTTACAATGGGCTTCCAATCATAATCACTTAAATGTTATAAAACTATTAAAAAAATATATGTAAAATGAAAGCTAAATTCGTAAACATACCATCATTTGAAAAAATGTATAATTTTTTACCTAAAGAAATTCAAGATTATATAGATAAATGTGCTAATACACCACAGAGTAGTGATTGGCATCCAGAAGCTCCTAATGAAAAAGTTCCTCATAATGTTAAAGCACATATCAGAATAGTTTATAATCGTGCAAAAAAAACAGAGGATATAAATCAAGTTATATCTGCTTTATTCCATGATCTTGGAAAAGCTGATGTAACAAAACTTAGTAGAAAGGGAAAATGGTCAGCTTATGGTCATGAATATATTTCATCTAAATTAGTAGAAAAATATAAGAATTGGATTGGTTCTATGGGTGCGGACTGGTTTCAAGTTTATAATATTGTAAAAGAACATATGCGTATTAAACGATTTGATGAAATGCGTCTAATAAAACAAGAACAATTACGCCAGAACCCATATTTTGATAAAATTAATCAATTTACTAAATTTGATAATATGAGTAATCTCACCAAAGAAGAAGAAATGAAATAAAACAGAAGAAATATTTTTTAAGTTCCATAGATAAATAAATAAAATATGAACTTTAAAAATGGTTTTTTCTAATTTCACTAGAACAACTTCTGGAAATCAAATTATATTTAAAAATAAACTTCCTATTAAAAATGTGGGAAGTCTAAAATTTTATAAAGATAATTCTTCTGGTTCCTTTGCAACAAAGAAATTTCGTTGGTCATTTGATAATAATTACTGGTCTTCTTGGGAAACTTTAAACCAAGCAAATTTAACTAATATAGATGTAAAAGGTAATGATTATCTTTTTATTGAAATACGTTATAAAATTTCTGGTTCTGGAAAAGTTACTACTTTTTCTGTAAATTATACTTTAGCTGCAGCTATAGATCCTTGTGAAACAACAACTTCAACTCCCGAACAAATTACAATTGATACAATTGAAGATTATACTTCTAAAGTTAGAAAAGAAACAATTAATGCTGATTTTTTAAATAGTCAAAATGGATCTTATTATTTATGGAGACCAAATCATAAAGGTCCTATACCACAATCTGTTGTAACTAATTTAACTAAAGATCTTAATATTCTTGATAGTAAAATAGGATTATTTGATGCTTCAGTAATTTTAGGGGCAACAAACATTGGAGATGGAAGTGCTAATATTTATAGCGATATAAGTACAAATATTTTAAGATTTAGATCTTTATCAGGAACACAAGCAACAAAAATTTCTCAAATTGGTGATGTTGTTTATATTGGTATAGATGCATCATTTTCTGGAGGAGAAATTAATAGTGGAGATAATCTTGGAATTGGTGCTTCTATTTGGGCTTATAAAGATCCTGCAACAAAAACATTGGAATTTAGAAGTTTATCTTCTATAAATGATATAATTCTTATAACTTCAGACGATGATAATATTTATATAGATGTTTCTATTTTTACAGAATATGTAAGAGAAGCTTCTTTAGGAGATTCGTTTGTATGGAATACAGGAGTTCTTGATATTAGTATAGCATCATCTGCTATAGGAATGAATGAAGGAATTGGTGATGTTAGTATTTATGATAAAAAAATAGATGCTTCATTATATTTTAGATCAATTAAAAGCACTGACAATATAATTGCTTCTTATGAAGATGGACAAACAATAAGATTTGATGTTTCTGTTTTTACAGAATATGTTAAAGAAGCTTCTTTAGGAGATGCATTTGTTTGGGATACGAGCGGATTTCTTGATGTTTCTATTACTGCAGGTGATCCATCATTTAATGATTTATATGCTTTAATCCAAGATGTTTCTATTAATGTTGGAGGATTAGTTTATGATAGTAGTATTTTTATTAATACTGGTGATGATCATGCATTAAGTTTATCTAATTTAGATTCCATTTTAAGTTTATTAGCACCAGAAAAGCCAAATTTACTATCTGGAACAACTTTATTATTAACAAATTCTCTTGTTTATACAGGAATATTACCATCTGGGTTATCAAGCGAATGGTATAATGATGGAAAAATTGCAGGAGATACAATTACTGATTATTCAATAGATAATATATTTAAATTAACATCACCATCATATAGTGATACATTTAGAGCTGGAAAATGGAGTGATACCACTACAAGGGGTATTTTATATGGTATTTTAGATGGAGTTACAGATGTTAGTTATAATATGATTCCTGGAACTGGAAGTAATTCATTTTCTACTGCAAGAACAATTGGAACTTTACGTTTTAATCAAGAAGCAGGATATGGAGGTATTAGTAGTGATTTTTGGAGAAGAGCTCAAGCTTATATTAATGTAACAGCCCAACAAGATGGATATGTATCTTATGCTATAAAACATTCTGAATCATTAACATCTAATACATATTCTTTAAGATATGATAATAATCCAGGTGGAGCAACATTTAATATTGATCCGAGTTATAATGAAGAATCTGTTAATATTGTTTATCTTAGTGGTATTGGATATTTTGGTGTAAATTCAGTTGTAAAAATATTATTTGAAGCATCAACTGGAATATTTCAAAAAACATATCATCCATCATATGTTGCTCGAGTAACTTCTACTTATGGAACACCTATAAATGTTAATCCATTTTCAGTTCCTGTATTTAGTGATACATTTGATACATCAACAAATTTTACATTTAATTATGCAAATAAGATTTCTGGAGCAAATAATGCAACAATTACAACTACATTATATAAACCAAATGTAATAGGATCCTCTAATATATTAACTTTAAGACGTAGACTTAATACATATTCTGTAACAAGAGCAACATCAACTATAGAATATTTTACAGATGAATATAGAAGAATTTTAATAGGGGGAGAGGGAGCAGCAGATACTCCTTGGGATTCAGAAGATATAAGTATTTTTATAACAGATACATCAGTTGCTCAAGTAAGAAATGGTATACTTCAATATCCTGTTGATGACGATTATGGAATAATATTTTCAGGAACTGATAAAGAATACTTAAGAAGATTTTCAAAAACTTCTGGAGGATTAAGTAGTGGTACTTTGTCATTTACAGGATTTTCTCCAGATGTTGATATAAGTACATATGGAGTAGGATCTATAAATATGTTAATATGGTTAACTGATCAAAATAAATATTATGATTTAGGACAAGAATTTGGTACAGGTGGAGATGGTACTTCAAGAGTAAATGCAAAGGGTGGTTTTACATCATTAACAAGTTCTGGAATTGCATATTCTTTAGGAACAGATAGTATGGGTAATGAAACAGAACATAATAGTGAATTTGTTTTAATAATTATATTTAGAAATGATGAAAAAACTATAGAGCAAATAACAACAACATAAAATAAATAATAATTTAATGTCTTGGGATAAAAATGATATATCTTTTAAATCTATAGTTAATAAACGTGTTACAGACTCTAATAAAGAATATTATGAAGAATTTGGTGATCAAACAATAAATGTGCATTTTGATGATGTATGGGTAAGTTCTATTCCTTCAGATCCATGTATTGGAATATTACCTGATTATATTGATGATTATACACTTTTAACATTAATAGTAGATCCAACAGTAGAAAATAATTTAACATGGGCAGCTGTAACAGATCCATCTCAAGCCTTTTCATTTATAGCACCAGATTCTTTAACAAATCCAAGATTAAAAGATTGGATTAGTGATAAATATGGCTTAAATTATGAAATACAAATTTTTGCCAATGGAGTTAAAATTCAAAAGACTAGTCAAGATTACCCCTGGTATTTTAATTATCCCACTGGCGAACTTTTATTTGATTCATCTTGTCCATTATCTCCAATACAAATTACAGGTTTTCGATATAAGGGTGCTAAAGGGATTGTTGCTAATGTTGATGCAAGTGGAACAACATCTCAAACATTTCAATTATATTATACTCATGATGGAGTAAAATTAAAAGATTTATCTGGAAATCTAGAAATAAGAAATGCAGATGATGATGATTATACAGGTATTACAGCAAAATACTTAAATCTTGGATCAGATACGAGTTTAGGGATTTTAAATATAAAAGCTTCAACAGAAGAAGATTTAGAAAATACGTATTTTATAATAGATAATTCAACATTTAATGGAACTTATAAACATCCTCCTACAACTGATCCTTCTATAATAAATGGTAAAAAAGCATATTCTATTATTAGTGGAGATAAGTGTTTATATTATACAAATGAAAAATGGATACTTCAAGAAATAGATTCTTCATTACTTAGTAATACACAAAATATAGATTGGACTTCAAATTTTTTCTTTCATGAAGAAAACATTTCAGGAGTTTATTTTGGGAATACTTCTTATTTTGGCCAAAATGTTACAGTTTATAATTATGCATCTACATATCAATTAGCAGCTAATATTATAGGAGATATTGATATTGAAGGTATTCTTGGTATACACGGAAAATTAATAGTAGAACAATTACAATTAGATCCATCTTTTAATGGTGTATTAATTGCAAATAATGGAGATGTATCAATATCAATTTATCCAAAAACTAAAACATATGATACTTCAATTTATGGAGATGGATCATCTATTTTTACAATAAATCATAATTTAGGAACGTTTAATCATTCTATAACGGTATATGAAACATCTACTGAAAATGAAATATTTCCAGATAAAGAAAGAGGATTTAATTCAGATAAATTATATTTTTCTACAGCACCGTTATCTATTGATATTTATGATGTTATAATATTAGGATTTTAGAAAAAATAAAAATAATAAAAAAATATATAATAATATATAATATAAATAGAATTTTTTTAAAATAAAAATAATAAAAAAATATATAATAATATATAATATAAATAGAATTTTTTTAAAATAAAAATAAGTAAAAAAAAAATGGCTAAATATGTTCAACCAAATTTTATAGTTGATTCATCCGCTTCATTTCTAAAAAATGTTACATTTGATTCTTCTGTATATTTACAAGGAGTTACTCATATAAGTAATCCAGCAATAACTGCAGAAACTGCAGCTAAAGTTTTAATGGTTGATTCCATTGGAGTTGATGTTGCTATTAAGTACATTCAATTAGGTACAATGGCAACTGAAACAAAAACTGATTATGAAACTAAAGCTAATATAGAAAGTTCATTAGGATTAATAGATGCAAAACTTTTAGTTCACGATACTTCTATAGGAATTAATCAAGTTGAGCTTTTAGTTCACGATACTTCTATAGGAATTAATCAAGTTGAGCTTTTAGTTCACGATACATCTATAGGACTTAATCAAGTAAAACTTGTTAATGTTGATACATCTTTAGGTACTGTTTGGACTAAATTTGATTATGTTGATACATCATTAAATGCTGTATGGTCTGAATTAGATAATGATGATAGTTCATTAAATAGTGTATGGACTAAATTTGATTATGTTGATACATCATTAAATGCTGTATGGTCTGAATTAGATGATATAGATACATCATTTGGGCTTTATTTACCATTAGCAGGAGGTATATTAACAGGAGATGTATATTTTGAAAAAGATGTATATTTTGATGGTTCTGCATATTTTGTTGATGTAGAAACATTAGATATTTCAGCTGGATACATTCACTTAAATACTGGTCTAACAGGAGTTCCTCCTGCATCAATGCAATCTGGAATTGTTATTGAGAGAGGTGATGAAGATCCATATATTTTTGTTTTTGATGAATCTTATAAAACATTCAGAATTGGTATAGCTGGTCCATCAATAGGAACTGGATATGTTGATGCATCTACACAAGCAGTTGCAACTAGAGAAGATACTCCAATAGATGATGGTTTAGCTATTTATAATTCAACATCATATAGATTTGATACTGATACAAATATAAAATATACTGATATTGCAGGTTTATATCTTAATAATGATGTGTCAATCACAGGACATCTTGATGTTGATAATGGAGCAAAAATAAAAGGATTAAGTGTTGATACTCAAACACGAGCATTAATGACTACTGCAGTTGGTGGTGGTATTATTTCTACAAGATTACTTACATCTCCTGCATGGACAGCTCCTGCAAATTTATCTGTAACTAGTCCTCTTAATATTGGTAGTGGTAGTGGTACTAATGCACTGTTAGTAGCGGCCGGTTTAACAATAGATAAAGCTACTACAAGTATTGATGGTTATTTATCATCTACAGATTGGAATACATTTAATAATAAAATATCAAGTGTTAAAAATCCTAGTGTAGCTGCTACAGTATCTTTACTTAATAAAGATTATACATCTGGAGATGCATATGTTAAAAGATTAGTTGAAAGTACTGGTGTTACACTTACTGAAGATGCAAGTACAGTAACAATTGCTATTGATACTACATCTACTGTATCTAAATATGCAAGTACATTTTCAACTGATGGTTCAACAACAATGTATATTGCAGCAGCGACTCATGGATTAGGAATTGGACCATTAGCTATTTCTGTATATGAAGGAACTGAACAAGTTTATACTGGTGTTGATTGTTCATCAAATGGTAATGTTACATTAGAATGGACAAGTGAATCGTTGACAGGTATTTGTAAATTTGTTATTGTTGGATAAAATAAAAATTTAGAAAATTAAAGGAAGGTTATTATTTTTATAACAATCTTTTTAATAGAATAAAATAAATAATGCTATTTAAGATTTTTCTGGATAGTGAAAGAAAAATAAAAAATATATGGCGGGCGAATTTAAAATTAAAACAGGCCTTTTACTTGGCTCTGTTCCTACTCAAGCAGTAACTAATATTACTGATTCTTCTACTTTTACAAGTGATTCTTCAACCTTAGCGTCTGTTAATGCCATAAAAGGATATGTAGATGGTAAGATTATTGATGTTGACACTTCATTTGGTCTTTATGAAACTAAAGTTAATTTAGATAGTTCTTTCGGTGATGTTTGGACTGAACTTGATGCTTTAGATGCTTCCATTGCAGCATTTGAAGCTAATGATGTTACTTTTGATTATGTAGATGGTTCTATAGTTGCTGCAGTTAATGCAGTTGATACTTCATTAGTAACTTATGTTAATGGTAAGATTACTAATGTTGATACATCTTTAAATGGAATATGGACTGAGTTAGGGACTGAATTAGATAATTTAGATTCTTCACTAGGACTTTATGAAACTAAAGTCAATTTAGATGCCTCATTTAGTAACATTTCTATAGATGATTTAGATGATGTTTCTATAGGAACTACTCTTGCTGATGAAAATGTTCTACAATACAATGTAGATACATCCACTTGGGATAATATAGAAGTAGAAGATGCTACTAATTATTTTGAATTAAAAACTAATTTAGATACTTCATTTGGTCTTTATGAAACTAAAGTTAATTTAGATAGTTCTTTCGGTGATGTTTGGACTGAACTTGATGCTTTAGATGCTTCCATTGCAGCATTTGAAGCTAATGA